>ERZ773267.633-NODE-633-length-22478-cov-7.083887_pt1 | contig 22478 bp, 20 predicted proteins | sample MGYA00511959_ERZ773267 | MGnify/ENA primary metagenome ERZ773267 (study PRJEB29015, sample SAMEA2738165) | human oral metagenome | biome: human oral; feature: human-associated habitat; material: saliva | place: China | collected 2240 ... | reverse complement strand
CTTCATTAGTTTTATTAATAACTAAATTTTCACCATTTCCAGATAATATACTAATTGTTGGATTTCCATCAGTATTAACTACTTTAAATTTAACTGGTTCATTTAAATAATATCCGTCAGCATAAGTTTCTTTTAATGTGTATTCAATTCCTGGAACTAATTTTTTAAATGTTGCATTTCCATTTTTATCAGTTCTATAAATTCTAGAAAGTTGCTCACCTTCATATAATTCATATTGAACACTCTTTAATGGATCATTTGTAGCAACATCAACTTTATTCAAAGTAATATTATATTTTGAAATATACTCAAAATTCATCTTTACTTTTGTAGAAGTATTTTCGGTTGGTTGAATTATTTCAGAACTAATAACTTTATTTTGTCCATCAATAAATTGCAATACCATATTTCCATTATTCTCAACAACTTTGAACTTAAGTTTACTATTTTCAGAAATATAATTATCTTCAGTACTAATTTTCTCTAATGTATATTCTTTATCAACTAACAATCCAGTAATAGTTGCAATTCCGTCATTATTTGTTATTCCAGTTCTACTATTTTCTTCACCATCCAATTTTGCTGAATAAATTAATCCTTGTAATTTTTTATTTGTACTTGCCTTTTTAGTGTCTATTTCTAAATTAAATTTCTTTAAAAATTGAATTCCTACTTTGTTTGCTTCAAGTTCGGTGTTTAATTTTCCGTCTTCTGTATTAAGATTAACATTAACTCCATTACTTGCAAATGATGGCTTATTATATTCAGCATTATTTGGTACCTTTATTTCATAAGATAATTCTGTTAATTCATTAACATTAAAAACTGTGTTTCCAAAATCAATATAATAATTCTTTATTTTAGACCAATCATTTACTTGATTTTCTGTTTTCCAATTATTAGAATCTGACAACCAAATTTTATCAATATCTTCATTTTCACTATAATAAACTTTTGCTTTATCCTTAAGGTTATCAGGCAATTTTATTGGTCCTGTCATAAATGTGTCAATCTTAGAATCTAAATCTGTGCCTGTTAATCCTCCTTTATTATTTCTATAAGGTATTACACCATGGATTTTCATATTTGTTATTGATGGTGGGAAGTTATTTTTTAATTGAATAATTACTGTTGCTTTTCCTGTACCATTTCCATCAATAACACCTACATTTGGTGCATTAACAATATCGCCGTCTGTATTGTAATTTATAATTTTTTGATTTAAATGTAATTCTTGTGGTGCTACAATTGATGTTGGTATTTCAAGATATCCGACAGGCTCTTCTTTATTTCCATTACCGTTTATATCATATATATCCTTACTTTCTGGCTTTTCAAAATATCTTTGAGATGGATCAATTGTATTTCTATTTTCATAAAAATATTTATCATTATTTTCATTATAAATATATACTTTTACATTTGTGTTTTGCGTATTAGCAAGTGGATTAACTGTAATTAAACCATTAAAAGATAAGTTTTGTTCTTTAACTGGCTTATCAGATTTTAGATATGCTTTTAAGAACTTTTTGCCATCTTTATCAAGAATTTCATATCCTGCTATGTTAACATTAACTCCTCTTAAAGATATATTAGATATATCTACGACATCTTTTGGAAATTCCATTAATATTATTGAATTTTTCCAATTGTTTAAATCTAATGCATCATAAGGTGCTAATGTATCTAATGAAATATTAAAATTTCCTTCTCTTGCTTTGTAAGTACTTAAAAGTAATTCTCCATTATTGTTTAATAATGAATTTAATCTATAATAGTTAACTGATATTTCTGATACACCTTTTGCTGAAAATTCAGGTGAATTAGCTGTTAATTTTGAAGAATATTCTAAATGTTTATTTATAAATTTCAATTTTTCAAATTGTTCTTTAGAAACATTATCCTTTAATTCTTTATCTTCAATTTTCATAACATTATATATAAACAATGATCCAGGATTAACCAGCTTACTAGTTAAGACTTTAATATTTACAACATCTTTTTCATAAATAAATGGATTTTCTATATAATTGTTCCAATTTGAATTATTAAATGCTGCAATGAGCTCATTTGTGTCATTATTATAAACTTTAATCCAGCCATCTTCACCTAATAAATTTTTTGGTGATACTGAAAATTTCATACCATGATATTTTATATAATTTTCATTTATTGTAGATTTATCATAAGTGCTTCCCTCTGAAAATTTTTCTCCTGATTTTGAAATAATTTCTAAGTTATTTTCATGACGCCTTCCAGATTCAATTAACCATCTTGATTCATATAAATCTTCAACTTCATCATTTCCATTATACACTCTAACTGCTCCACTTTTTGATACTGAACGGTTTCCTGTTTTTTCATCATAATAATTATAATATCTATGATAACTAACTCTTGCTCTTGAAGTTTCATAATACCCTGCTGTTAATGTTACCTCTTTATTTTTATCACCAAATTGAACATTATATTTGTCGGTTATAAGTGTTAATTTATTAAATTCTTCTCTAGTTAAATTTTCTTTAAGCATTTTGTCATTAATTGTCTTTTTATTAGTAATCGAAAATGTTGGATAAAAATCACTATTTATATAACAATTTATATTATTTAATACATATTTAACATGTTTGATATTTGGCTCAAGTTTAAAGTCTTCTCTTGTATATTTTTCAATTTCATCTTTATTAAATGAATGAATCAATCTACCTGTGTCATCATCATATAGATCAATTTTAGAATTATCATTTAATTTAATATACCTATAAAAGCTAACGCTCTTAATTATTACGTAATTATCTAAATCAAATTTATTGTTACCATTATAGTCACTAAAATAATTTCTTTCTGGATTAGATTTTACAATAACTTCTTGATTTCCATCTTTATTGTCTATGTTAAATCCCCATGTTACAGACCAATCCTCAAAATCTTCATCTGGGTTTTCTCCTTCATATCTACTGATTGGATTATCTTTATTAGGTGGATTTATTTCTCCATAATATCTATCTATTCTTGGAGGCTCTATTATTGGTGGTGTATGTGCATATCTTACTGATGATATTGCTTCTACTTCTTCTGAAATAATTGGATTTTCATAGTTTGGATTATTTTCTACAATTGCATGTGCTTTTGCTTTAAGATTAAAAATATGCTCATTGTTATAATCCATAGCACTTTCAGGATATAATGTACGAATTTCCATTGTTCCATATCTTGAATATAACTTTCCAACATTTAAAATCCTTATTTTTAACTTTCCGTTTGAATTATCATAATCTACTGAATAATCACTTGCTTCTAATCCTCCGATATTGACTTCTACATTTGAAGGATAATGACCATTAAATTGTTCAACATTTGATTCTATTACTCCTTCTTTTGTAGTAAAATTATCAAAATATAATTGATAATTATCTATATGATAATAATTGCCGAAATTTATATTAAAAAAATGATTTATAACAATTTTACCATCTTTTTTCGCTAAAGTTTTTTCGTCATAACTACGATTTTGAGTATTATAATCTCTTTCTATATAAGCTATAGCATTATCAACTGAACTTTCTACTGTGAATTTTACTTCTTTTTCGATTGGAGTAGCACTTCCATCATTTGCTACATATTCTCCTACTAATTTCACTTTATTATCATTACTAATAAATTTTTTTAAATTAGCATTTACTTCAACTCTAAATAATACAGTTTTGCCATTTGGAACTTCTTTTAAATTGATTTGATTAAGATTTATTCCTACTGAATCATGAGCAATTGTCTCACTTTCAAGCATTTTAAACTTTTCACTAATATTGTCCTGTGTAAATAAAAGTTTTGCATTTTTTAAACTTCCATTTCCTAAAACTCTTAACTCAATCCATAAATTTTTAGATGTGGCATTATAACCTTTATCTCTATCTTTAGTATATGGCAAATACTCTCCTCTGTATTTCTGACTATTTTTTAAGAAATAGGCATCAAATGTTACAAAATTTGTTCCTTCAACTCTTTCTTCCCCATATTGAACAGGTGTATAGTCACCAGATTTTGAGTTTATATTTCTTGCATCTGAGAAACTCTTAACTATTTTATTTACAGAAAGATTAATTCCTAGCAGTGATAATATAATTAAAATTATAACTGCTATTTGCTTAATTTTTTTATTAGATTTCATCTTTAGCACACTCCCTAATATTTTTTCTTATATATAATTGTATATTTAATAGCTTTTTTTACAATAGTAGTGTGTTTTTGAAAGTTAATTTTTCCTTTTCGCAAATGGCTTTTACCATTCTTTATTACAAGAAACCTACAATTAAAATCAGTATTATTACTAAATATTTTTTAAAAAAATTTTTAGTATTTTATTCTTTTAAGCTTTATCTTTTTTATTTTTTAGTTTCTCAGAAGCCTTGTGTGGTGTAAAAAGAATTAAATTTAAAGACCAGAAAAATTGTTATAATTTTCCTGGTCTTTTGTTCCTTTATTTTGTTCCACGTGCAATTATTTGATTGTGTGGATTGTATGTGTCTTTTGATAAAACTTCAGTTTTAACAGTTACTCCATTCTGTTTGTAAATTTTGTATGTGATTGATGTTGATCCATTTGATCCTTTTTGAACTACTTTTTCTGTTCCTCGTGGTAATGTTGGGTCTGTTGTGTATGTTGTTTTAAATGGTACTGTTCCTGTTTTTGATGATTTTATCTCAATGTCATAGTCTCCATCTTCTTTTAATCCATAAATTTTGAAGTTCACTATTCTTCCTGCTGATGTTGCTACGATTTTTATTGGATATTTTCTTGTATTTTTGAATACAAAATCTGGTGCTCCCCATGATACTGTAGCATCTGTGCCTATTGGTACATAGCCTACTGTAAACATGTGATTGCTTCTATCAGTTATTCCTAAATTTGCTCTTAATGTTGCATTATATAAGGTACTTGAGACTTGGCATATTCCTCCACCATAGTCTGTTGAGGTTTCTCCATTTACATATACTGATGCTTCTTTATATCCTCTTGCTGCAGTTCTTTTGCCTACTGTTGAATTGAATGATAGTTTTTCACCTGGCATTACTACTTTTCCATTAAATCTTTCTGTTGCTAATATTACATTTGTTGCTCTATTGGTATTGCTTGATGCAAAACTTGTGCTAAATGATGCTATTAAGTCTGGAAATGCTTCTGCTGTTATTGAATCAGTTGTTACTGCTGGATATAATGTTTTTAATTTTATTTTATATTCTGGCTTGTTTTCTTTTAACATTTCTTTTGCTTCATTTAAGCTTATTGCAAAATCTAATCCTGTTTCTGAAGATGTTATTTTATATGGATTTTTAGTGAATGTTGCATCTACTGGGCTTTTATAAATGTCATTATGTACTTTTTCAATATCTATTGGTTCTGCTTCTTTTTGTGTTGTTGGTATTTCAATTGAATCTGTAGAAAAATCATTTGCCTTTTCTTTTTCTACTATTAAATCTGCCAGTTTGCTTACATCTGCAATTGCTCCTGTTGTTCCTGCTGTAATTGTTAACGTGTTTCCATCTACATCATAAGTTGGCTGTTTTATTCCATCTGCAAATTTTCCATTTATTTCGTCCATTAGTTCTTGTAGTTTTTCTTGATTTATTGTTACTGTAAGATTGAAATCCTTTTTATTTCTTTCTGTATTTAATATTGTAAAGTTGTTTGTAAATAGATCTCCATCTCTTCCTAATTCATGTGCTTTTTCTACAACTTCTTCTACATTAAATTTTAAATCTACTTGTTCTGGTAAAAAGCTGTATGTTTCTTCATTATGTTTTAATACTATATCTGTTGTCATTCTTTCAGATATTTTTTGATTTATTTTATTTATTGCATCAGTTTTTGATAAATTTGATACATCTTCTTCTAAAATTGATACGCCTTTTATTATATTTGAATTTTTATAATTCAATATTGCAAATATTGTAGAAAATACAATTATAGCTGCCGCTAATACGGCTAATATTGTTATGGCTGCTAGTATTACTGTGTTTCTTTTTTTATTATACATTTTTACTATTTTCTCTGCTCTTTCAAAAACTTTTGCATCTTCTTCGTTAAGTTTTTCTATTTTCACCTTTCTCTTCTGATTTTTCTTACTCATGCAAATTTCCTCTCTTTTTATCGTCATAATTATACAAAAAATTAATTAATAAATCAAATCTTTATTTTTTTGCTTTGTTATGGTATAACTTTATCAAATCGTACTAAAGAAAGGATGATATTATGGATAATTTATTATATGAAAATAAATCTGGTTGGATTAATGTTTCTGATGATGATAAAAGCAATATTTTTAAGTTTGCTGATGAATATATGTATTTTTTGAATCATTCAAAAACAGAAAGGGAAATTGTTGATACTTCATTAAAAATAGCTCAGGAAAATGGTTTTGTTGACATTGCTTCAAAATCTGAACTTAAAGTCGGTGATAAAGTTTATTTTGTTAATAGATGTAAAAACTTATTTTTAGCTGTTATTGGTGAGGATTCTATGGAAAATGGTATCAATATTATTGGTGCACATGCTGATTCTCCTAGACTTGATTTAAAACCTAACCCTTTATATCAATCTGGTAATATGGCTTTTTTAAATACTCATTATTATGGTGGTATTAAAAAGTATCAATGGACTACTATCCCTCTTGCTATTCATGGTGTTATATTTACTAAGTCTGGTGAGAAAATTACAGTTAAAATTGGTGAAGATGATTCTGATCCTGTTTTTGTGATTACTGATTTACTTCCTCATCTTGCAAAAGATCAAGCTTCTAAAAAACTTTCTGAAGCTATTCCTGGGGAAAAACTTGATTTAGCTATTGGAAATATTCCTGCGGTTAAAGATAATGGTGAAGAAGAAAAAGATGCAGTAAAATTAAACATTTTAAGAATCTTAAATAAAAAATATGGAATTACTGAAGAAGATTTCATTAGTAGTGAACTTGAAATTGTTCCTGCTTTTAAAGCTAGAAGTGCTGGTTTTGATGAATCTATGGTTGCTGGATATGGACAGGATGATAAAGTTTGTGTCTATACTTCTTTAAGAGCTATTCTAAATGTTAGTAATCCTAAAAGGACTGCTGTTTGCCTATTTTCTGATAAAGAAGAGATTGGTAGTATGGGTAATACTGGTATGGAATCAAATGTTTTTGCTACTTTTGTTGCTGAACTTTTAAATAAACTTGGCATTAATCGTCCTAATCTTCTTGATAAAGTTTTCTGTAATTCAAAGATGCTTTCTGCTGATGTTGATGCAGGTGTTGACCCTCTTTATTCTGATGTTTCTGATATGGATAATGGTGGTTTTATGGGACATGGTATTAGCTTAAATAAGTACACTGGTTCTGGCGGAAAATATAATGCTTCTGATGCCAATGCTGAGTTTGTTTCTGAGATTAGAACTTTATTTAATTCAAATAATGTTAAATTTCAAATCACTGAACTTGGAAAAGTTGATGTTGGTGGTGGCGGTACTATTGCTTATATTTTAGCTAATCGCGGAGTTGATGTTATTGATTGTGGTGTTCCAGTTTTATCAATGCATTCTCCTTATGAATTGACTAGTAAATATGATATTTATACTGCTTATAGAGGATATTTAGCATTTTTTAATAATTAAAAATTGTATTTTTCTATATTCTTTAAAAACAATCCACATTTTTAGAACATTTTGTGGATTGTTTTTATTTTTTATTATATAATTAATTTAGTTTTGCCAATATAGCTCAGTCGATAGAGCAACGGATTCGTAACCCGTAGGTCGGCAGTTTGATTCTGCCTATTGGCTCCATTTAAAAAGGCGATGCATTTGCATCGCTTTTTTATTTTTGTATATTAAATGTCATTTCTTCATATTTTGATAAGTCTATGCCTTTTTCAAGATATACATCTTCTGTATTCATTACTCTTGTTTGCTCTTTTGAATATCCTAGCAGATTAGCAAGTTCATATATTTCTTCAGCACTGGGTCCTTCTATTTCGATATATGGTTCTAAAAGTGGCCATTCATCTATTTCTATAGCCATGCCTTGATATGAATAACTATCTCTTTTCTTTTCTGCAAGTTTCTTTCTATAATATCCCATTTCTTCAATGAGTTTATTTGCTACTTCAAAATTGTCTGCGTTAATTTCTATCTCTTTGACATCATCTATTTGATAATTTGCTTTATTGCTGTATATGTATTTTATTGTTATTTCTACTTTTTCACCATCTTGCCTTAATCTAATCCATTTGAAAAATCTATTGCCTGTATCTTCAATGATCTTAAGTAGCTTTTCATCTTCTAGTTTTGAAATATCAATGTTATTTATATTGTTTTCTATATATTTATCTATTTCTTCATATCCAAATGATTCTTTAAAATATTCTTTTTCTTCTTGATTAAATGTTGGTTTTATATAGGAAATAATATTTATTATCTTTTGTAATGAATTCTTTGAATTTGTAATCTTATAATCTCCTAATGCTAATTTGTACATTAGGATTGGGCTATAACAGTCATATGTATATATTTTCTGTATTCGACTTTGTTTAAACTTAGCTCCGATTTCTAATAATTTCTTTTTGATTTGTTCTTTATCGATGTTTAATATCTTGATTTCTAATTCCTGATAATTCATAATTTATTTCCTCCAACATTACTATTAAGTTTATTATCTTTCTTATTTCTCAAATTAATCAATTCAAATTTCCTTATCCTTTTCTTTAAGAAATCTACCATTCTTGAATATAATTAATTTGTTTTCTATGTCATCAACTTTATTAAGTATTTCATATATACTTTTTTTCTTTTGATTAAAAAACAATGTGTATTTTATGAAGTTCCAGGTTAATCTCTCTTTACATCCACCTAATTCTTTCTTTTCTTTTCCAAAATTGCATATGTATCTTTTTATTATTCGAAATATCAAATAATGTGTAGGATATTCCAAAAATATGATTAAATCTGCAACATCAGCTCTTTGCTTTAAGGTTGATTTATACACTCCTTCCATAATCCATTCTTCTTCATTAATTTTTCTTTGAATGATATTATCTCTTTCTTTTTTATCCCTTGGAACCCACTCTTTTTTATAATTTATATTATCTAGGTTTATAATTGGCAATTCGAATAATTTTTTTAATTTGTTTGCCAATGTAGTCTTTCCAGAACCTGGCCCTCCTAATATTAATATTTTACTAATCTTTTTCATATACATCTTCCAATAAGTTAGATTTTTTTATTGTATCTTTTTCATCAATTTCTTCTTTTGTTTTTGCGTATTCTATTCCAGCTCTTTCGCTTGCTCTGATGACTTCTTCAGGCATTCTTAATGAGTCTAAATATTTTTCTTTTTCACTTTTTTCTTTATCAGGATTTTTTTCTGCTAATAATTTTTGTTCTGCTTTGGCTGGTAATACTTTGTGCATTGCATCTTTTCCCATTTTAAACATGCCTGTCACAACTGACCCTAAATATTTTCCTACTTGGATTATTGAATTTTTAAATCTTCCTGTTTTCGATAAATTTATTTTTTCTAAAAGTTCTTTGCTTGGGTGGTAATCTTCATCTTTTCCCTTTTCTCTAGAAATAACTCTTCCATTTTTATCTATGTCTAAAACTAAATTTACTTTTTCTACTTGTTTATCATCTAAGTTGCATTGTCCTTCATATATTACTGCATTATCTCTGTATTTTCTTACTTTATATTGCTCTATTTGTTCTTCTGTTGGCTTAATCTTTATAGCACTGAACTCATACTGGCTTATATCAACATTTTGAGATAATACGTCGAAATTCGGTGCTCCTGCAAAGAAAAATGTTTTCTTTTTTCCAAGTGATGAAATTATATTGCTTGGCTTTATATGTCCACTTTTTAATATCTTATCACAATTTTCTTCACTTGTTATGTGATATAATCCTTGATTTAAAGCTTCTTTCTTAATTTCTTGTGATTTATCCAGTTTTGTATATATGGCTTTTGTTGCAATGAAAGAAAGCCCATACATTGCTATAAAACTTTCTAATAACATCTTTTGTTCTCCTATGCTCTTATTATCTCATAATGGATTTTTATTTACAATAATTTGTTTGTTAGTAATTATTGCATAAAAAATTTTCCTTAAAACTTGGATTTGTTCCAACGATTTAGAGATTTCCCCACCTTACTATCTTAACAATAAATATAAATATTAATTGACTTTCTTTATTAAAGAAGTATTTAAACAAAATGTAATAAGATATAAAAAAATCCCCCTGCTTTCACAGGGGGTAATAGACAATTCTGTCTCCTTTTAGTCCCAATTAAACCACCAAGCGACAAATAACATAATCCACGAACCTAAGCAACAAATAAACGATAGTAATCCCCACCAAAAATAGAAAATATTCTTAGGGTAAATACTTATTCCGTCTGGCATTGTGACAGACACCCCTGACTGTTTTTCATCCATTAATGATTCTCTCATCTTCATAAGAAGATTTGTTTTTTCAAGAGAACTTGCATTTTCAGGGAGATTCTCAAGTTCAGCATATGCCTCAGTCAGATTCCTGTACCAATATCCTACATCATTCTTAGGTTGATGCAGAAATATAGATACAACACCTTCTGTTAGGTTGTTTTCCTCTGCATAAGAAATCGCTTTTGCAAGCTCTTCCTTTGCAAGTTCAACCGTATTGGCATCTGCTGCTCTCTTGATGTATTGAGTGCAATTCATATCAAACTGTACCGCTTTTACAATCCGCACAGTCGACCATGCACAAAATACCAGTGTTGCCACAATAACAAGCGCCTTAACAATTTTTGTTGCTTTTTCCATTTTGCTATCCTCCTCAATAAATTATTTTGGAACATATACAACATGATACATATATATTGTAACATAAATCTTAAAATTTGTCTATTATGTAATTCTGTTGAATAATAAAAAATCGTAAAAGTAATATTTTTAATAATTACTTTATATACTTCAGTATATGCGATATTTCAGTCTTTTATTTTAAACCTTGGATTAATTTTTTGCATAAAAAAAATCAACCATTACTGATTGATTTTCATATCATCCGTTCTAAAAAGTTAGAACGGATACTTATTTGGTGCGGATGAAGGGACTCGAACCCCCACGCCGTTGGCACTGGTTCCTAAGACCAGCGCGTATACCAATTCCGCCACATCCGCGTTTACGCCTTTTATTGTAATCTTTTTTTATTCAAAAGTCAATACATGTATTTTAAAAAATCCAGGAATATCCCGGATTTTGATTAAAATGCATGTCTGTTTTCTTTGTTTTTAAATAATTTAAATATTTTTTTATATAATTTTTTATACCATGGTACTTTGTCTATTAGTGCTAAATCCATTGGTTCTCGTTTTGACAATGTTTCATTGGAAGTAAATTTTTGTGTCTTATTTTCTTCCTTTTGGGCAAACAATTCTTTTCTTTCTATGACATTTTGTTTATTTATTTCTTCTAATCCAACTAATATGGCTCTTTCTCTAATATTTATGGCGTAATCTCTATATATTATTGATAGTAAATAACCAGTTTCTGGTTTTATTTGGTTTGGCCAATCATCTGAAGTAAAGTCAATATTTGATTTATAATACATGTCTGAATTTACTTTTAAAAATTTGATAAATGTGATTGGAATATTATTTATTATTGAATAGTCTGTATGTTTTAATACTTCAATTACTTCGCTACATGCTTGTCTATAAGCTAATTTCATATTAACCCTCTTTTGTTTTATTTTTTATCTTTTTCTAGTTCTTCATTAACTATATCAATTGCCTCATAAAATCCTGGCTCATTCTTTCTTTGGCCATATATTGCTTCTAAATCTTGTCTTGTTATTGTTTTTACTGGATTTAATGAGACTTTTTCTTCTTTTTCCTCTTTTTCAGGTTTTTTAAATATTTCTGTTTTTCCTGTTTCTTTTATATATTCTGGAGAAATTAATGTCTTTTCTTGTCCTTTTATTAATGTTTGTACAGCCATTACTACTTTTTCTGAAGTTTGTGGCTTTTTTTCTTCTGCTTTAATTTCTTTCTTTTCTACAGGTACTGACTTCGCAACAATTATACCATCTTTGTCTGGTTTATTTTGTGTTTCAAAGTGTGCTTTATATATTTGTTCTATTATATTAGTTGCATCTTGTTCTTCATCTATTATATTAATTTTCTGCTCTTCTATTGGCAATATATCTTCTGATTTTGTTTCTTCGATGCTTTTAGATTTTAATATATCAATATTATTATCTTTGTTTATTTCTATATCTTGCTCTTCTTTTATTTCTGGTTTTGAATTAAGTTCTTGTTCAATTTTTGCTTTTAGTGATTCTAAAATACTTGATGAACTTGGTTCTTTAAGTTCTTGACTTACCGAGTTTTTAATTTCTGTATTTATATTTATTGTCTGGTCAATATTAGAAATCATTTTTGATGATTTTGTTATTGCTTCTATTCTTAATTCATTTTCTCTTATTTTTCTTTTTAATTCTTCTCTATCATTTGGAATTGAATTTATTTGTTCATCTATTTTCTTATCAATTGCTTCATCAATCACTTTTTTAGGTGGTTGTAAATGCCTTGAATTTATAATTTGTAATGTTTTATTGATTTTCAATATTGAATTATAGATTTTTATATTTTTAATGTCTATTCTTGTCTTGTCATCTGCTTCTTCTGTTTCAATTCCTTCATTATTAGATTCGTTAATTAACTTTATTAATATTTCTAGATTTTTGTATTCATCAATTATACTTTGTGGTGCGTTTTCAATATTTGAATATTTTTCTTCTATTAATTGCTTTCTTATTGTATATTGATTCACCGGAATTTTATCAATCTTTTCTTGTTCTTTTCTTATATATTCACTTTCATCTTTTTCTGAAACATCTGATGAATTCATCTCTTTAAAAATATCAAATTTTTTTAGATTATTTTCATATTCTTCTATTAATGTGACATTTATTTCTATATCATTTGATGATTTTACCTTTTCTGTTGTAAAATCAGACTCTGACACTTCTAATATATTTAATAATGTCTGTATTGTATATATCTCATCCTGCACACTTATTGGTGCTGATGTAATATCTGAATATTTTGACATTAATAGTATTCTTCTAGTTTTTAACTTTTTATTAAATGCATCCATTAATTCATTCATTTTATCATTTGTATTTTGCATTAAATAAATTTCCTCCAATTTATGTATTCTTTATAAATTTACCATTATGGTATCTTATTGTCAAATCTATTTTTTTATAATATTTTATTAAAATAGTTGACTTTTTTCACATAAGTGAGTATACTTATATTGTTAGTCAAATGGGTCAGTAGCTCAGTTGGACAGAGCAACGGCCTTCTAAGCCGTGGGTCGGGGGTTCGAATCCCTCCTGGCTCACCATTTTAAACTAACTTCGAGGCGTAGCGCAGTTGGTAGCGCGCGTGGTTTGGGACCATGAGGTCGCAGGTTCGATCCCTGTCGCCTCGACCATATATGCTGGGTTTGAATATAACCCAGCATTTTCATTACTTAGATAAACATTAAAATAGCGTGGTTTAAACAATTTTAAGCTACGCTATTTTTTATTCTGTTCATTATATTAAATTTTTTTAAATATTTACCATATTTTTTATATTTGAAATTATTATATGAAATAAACGTTCATAACTTTCAATTTGCAGTTATCTTTGTGTTTTACTCACTTTTTTCCTTCTCTATATTTCTATTTTATAAATCTATGAAATCTTACATATAATTATCAATTATTACTTTTCTTACTTCTTTCGAATTCTTTTCATTATTTTCATCTTGAGAAACAATTATTCCTTCACCTTCAAATACATTTGTTTTCGATAATATATTTTCTAAAGCATATAAATTGTGATTAATATTTATAAAATCTTTTACATCTTTCTTTGATACCCATTTTACTGTATGTTTTAACTTTTCATCTTCACTAACTTCAGTTTTGTCTAAATTATTTAATACACCATATACTATTTCAAGCTTTGAAAATCTATTTGTTCCATTTTCTCCTTTATATGCCGCAAAAAAATGATTTATTACTGGTATATTGCTTATATATTCTATTTTTACATTTTTATATCCTGTTTCTTCTAAAATTTCTCTTTTTGCAGCTTGCTCTATACTTTCTCCGTTTTCTATTCCTCCCTGTACGAAACTTCTATATTTTCCATTTTGTATATCTTCACATAAAAATTTCTCATTCTCCCTATCTTCTATAATTGCAATCAAGCTGTGTCTTCTTACAGTATCTTTATCTTCTCTTATAGTGCTTTCTCCTTCACCTGTAAAATATGGAATTACCGCTAGTTTTCTTGGTAAATCATATTTTAATGATAACTCATAATCTTCCTTATCATGTAGAGGAATAATAAATTTATTCTTATTACCCTTTATTATTTTTATTTTTTCATTAGTTACTGGGTTTATTGCATAACAGTTTTCTGCATAATCCCCCTCTAGCATTAATGCTGTTGCTCCGTATATTAATTCCGGTTTTTTTATTTCTGCTATTGCTTTGCTTCCATCAGACATATGTACTTTAATTTTATACATAGTTTATATCCCCCTTATATTGTTGCAATTTTAAAAATATGTTTTTTGTCAAATATTATATTTTCACTTTTAATTTGATTTTGTTCCGAATTTGCATAAATTTCCCAATATGTGTCTTTTATAAGCTCTTCTTGATTAACTCTTAAAAACTTTATCATTTTATTAATTTCTTCTTTTTCGCCTTTTAACTCTATAAATATGCCAAATGGTAATTCATCAATATAAAACTCTATATTCTTATATGACCAGGCAAGTCTATATTTTTCCATAATGTATTCTTTAGTAAATCCAATTTGTTTAATTATATAGCAAAAACTATCTATGTCATCTATCTGAAACATTCTATTATTAGATTCAAAGAATTTTTTTCTGTTGTTGTTATCTGCTTCCTTTAATGTTACAACATTTTCATGTCCAGTTTTTACTCTTAAATACGTCTCTTTTTTCTCTAATATCTTATCATTGGTATCAAATCTAATTGTTTTTTCTTTCCAACCACCTAAAAATATAGCTCCTTTCGACATTAAGAATTTTTTCATTTTCTGAAAATTATTCACTTTTATTTTAATTTGTATATCTTTTTCTAACATATCATTCACTTTCCTTCAAATTTTCTAAATATAGCTTTATAAACATATCTTCATCTTCACTTTTTAAACCTTTTACGTTGTATATTTTATTCATTATTAACGCGTAATCCATCATATTTAGAATGCTTCTACTTTTCGGATAAATTCCTAAAATAATTGGAACTCCGCCCTGTTCTTGTATATATTTTTTTGCAATTTGTAGAGTTTTACCAGAAAATGCACTGTCAATCAATAATACTTTTTTATTTTTTAATTCTAGTTGATTTATTACATGATTTCCTCTATTAATATTATCCGCATGAATCTCCATAAACATAATTTTCTCAATATTGTCATGGTTTACGAATACATCTATATATTTATAACAACCATTTGGAATTAATAAAATACTGTCATACTTTATGTTTGATAATTCTTTTGTATCTATTTTAAAAATATTCTTTTGTATTTTAATATCATAATCTATTGATTTGTTAATTTTATCCAACCATTCGTAATATTCTTTTATCTCTTGTGTCTGTTCATCATTTATTAGTGGTAATTCATAATTCGAGTTGTTTTTTATCATACTTTTTACTTGATTAATATAGTACTGATATTGTTCATCTTTTATGAATTCTTTTACTAAATCAATTTTTAATGTATTAATCCTATTATCAATTCCTTTAATTCTCACAGAATTTTCTAATATTGGTCCATCGGAAATATGATAATGAAAATCTTTATAATAAATATTTTTTTTATTTATTATATTTTTAATAAAATTATCTAATTTATTATTTTCTTTAAGTTTCTTAATAAATAAAAAATACGCCAAATTAAAACGTGCATTATTATATTGCATAATTTTTTCACAATCGCATATATCACATATTGTTATAGTTGGTGGAGAAACACTATCTATCTTATTATATTTCCAACCTTTATTTTTTAAATAATATATTTCTTCAGAATTTCTAGTGTGATATACAATACCTGATCTAGCATAATATACATATTCCAAATTATCATTAAATATTTCTACAATTTTTTTCTTCATATAATTCATTTACAATACTTGACCTACTACTTTTAGAGCAATATATTGGCTTAAATCCATATTTTATATATATCTCTACTAACCTTTCTGTAAAATATCTTACCTCTTCAAAAGAAGGAGCTTTTTTATTATAATATTCCGTGCCTTTCTTTGGCTGAAAAATACTATAGTCAGCTACTATACCTGCTTTAGCAAGTTCTTCTATTTCTTTTAATAATTCATCGATATTTTGTAATCCTAACACAAAATTGGACCTTACATTCCCAGGTCCCATAATTTCAACTGCCTCTTTTAGCTTTTCAACAAACTCATTGTATTTTGTTTTACCAGGACATGTATACTCAAATAATTCTTTATTTGCAATCTCAAGATTATATTGGACTTGTTTGATTCCTAACTTTTTTATTTTCTTTAATCTCTCTAAACTATCGTGAGGTGCTATATTTAAATATATATCAAAATCATTAAAATCAATATAATTTACCATATCCGATATAGTCTCTTCAGCAATATTCCATACATTTTCACTATTTATTAAATTTCCAGCCATTAATAATAAATGTTTATGCTCAAATTTGATATTTTCTAATATTTGTTTTATCCCATATCTTATTCCATCAAAAAACTTTACTTTATTTTTATCCCACCATTCTTTAACATCTTTATACTTTTTTACATCATTAACATTTGGTCTGAAGCTATAATCTTGTTTCTCTTTAGGGTGTAAATCGCAAAATTTGCAAGGTTTTCCACAATTCCAATTGTAGCATCCATCAAAGAACAATACTGTTATTCTATCAACTCCAACTATATCAATGAATTCCTTGATTTTTGCTATATGGTGTCCATCACGAAATTGTGTTTCCAATTCCAGAACATTATACTTTTTGATCATTTCTGCTGAAATTTCTTTTATCTCTATTCCATTTTTAATTATTATTAATCTATCTTCTTTCATCTTAATACAAATAATGGATGATGGGTTATATCTCAATTTAACAATACTCGTTCTTCCATCACAATGTAGTAATATTTCAGACGGAATAACATTTTCATCTTTTGATATATCATAAACCTCATCATCCATTATCTTTGGATTCTTTATTATCTTTTTTGTTTTATATTTTTCTATTTGTTCATATTTAGTGAATAAATCATATGGCTCAAAATTAACACCATATTGTAAAATATCTGATTTGATTTCAATAATTCGATTCATATAGAGCCTCCACAAAAATATTGTTTACATTATAGTATTCTCGCTATTAAAAATCAACTATTTATTTATATCTATTGTAAACCTATAATTAATTAAATTTTTCTATTCTTTCATTTTTAAAATAAATTTTATTGTTTATGGCTTCTTCTAACACTTTCTTTAGTAAAATTTTATCTCCATACCATTGAATTAAATTAACGAAATCTTCTAATGAACACCATTTATAGTCTATACTTTCTTCATTCAAAATAATACCAGTATCATTAACCCTAGAAATAAAAACATATTCTATACAATCATTTCCTAAGGATTTATATTTAAGTATCCAATTTAAATATGTAGATTCTAATACATCTAAGTTGGTTTCTTCTTTTATTTCTCTTTTTACAGTTCCTTTTAAGGATGAATCTTCATTTTCACATCCTCCAGTAACAACATACCAAAAAGATTTTTTAAATTGTGGATCTTTATCGCTTCCTAAAAGCGATAAAAATTCATTTTTATCATTTATAATAAATGATAATATTTTATTCATAGCAATTCCTCACTTTCAATTATGTATAATTCAATTTTATCTCTAATTTTGTAGGTTTGTCAAACATATGTCACACTTTCTTGATACAACTAATGTTGAGATACCTATTATGCTATTATTGAACTTTCATTTCTTATATATTCTTCATATTTATCATTTGGACTAAGCCTTTTTAGTGGCCTCATCAGAAAATTATTATATTCTTTTATATAATATTTAGCTCGATTTACTAAATCTTCAAATTTATTAATAAAATATTCATCTTTTTGTTCAATGTTCTTTATAAATTTCCCATTATCTTCAAAATATCTTTTCATTTCATTAAATTTTTCTTTTGTTAACTTAATCTTTATTTCTATCTCAATATCGCTACTCATTATATAATACTCCTTATAAATTTATATTTATTTCTAATGGCAAATGATCAGAGCCATAGATATCATTTAAAATTTTAATATATTTAATTTTACTTTTCAAACTTTTACTTACAAAAAAGTAATCTATTCGCCAGCCAAGATTTCTATTTCTTGCATTAAAAGAATATGGAAACCAAGTATATAGTCCTTCTCCATTATTAAAATCCCTAAATGCATCAATAATATTCGACTCTAATAATTTTGTTATGATATTTCTTTCTGCATCTGTAAACATTATATTTTTATGATTTTGATTTGGTCTTGCTAAATCAATATCATTATGAGCTATATTAAAATCTGTTGCAATTATAATATCTTTTTTTTCATTTTTTATCAAATTTTGTAATATGTTACAACTATCTAATTTGTATTCTAAATTTTCTTTTTCTCGTCCTCCATGAACCATATATACATTGTATAATACGAAGTCTTCGAAAGTAAGTTTTATAAATCTTCCATCTAAGTCAAATCTTTTATTATTTATTTTCTGTTCGAAACTTTCTTCTTTTAGTTTTGAAAAAATAGCAACCCCATTATGTCCTTTTCTGGAGCATTGATTAAAAAAAGTTTTATATGATTTTGGAATTGTTAGTTTAATACTTTCTATATCTGAATTCTTTACTTCTTGTAAACATATAATATCATAATCCGAGTTCAATATTTTTTTCAAATCTCCTTTTTCATAAGCAGACTTATATCCGTTTACATTCCACGTTAACAGTTTCATTGTTACATCTCCTATAATTTTTTTATATTTTGAATTTTATTGTTTCTTAATTCTTTATTTATTTTGTATCCTTAATTAATTTAAGAACTTCATCCCTTATTTTGTAATCTCTTCTGATTTTTTCACCTTCTACAGATAATATTATTTTTTCATTTTTTGTTTGATTATCTTAATTATTATCTGATTGTTTATTAATTCTTAATTGTTCTTAATGCATTTTTACTTTCTTTTATATATATATCTTATCACAACATTATTTTATTTAATTTGCTCTCAGTATATTTATTATTTTATCCTAAAACTTTTTTTATTAATTCCTGATTATTATATAGTGTTATCGCTTGTGGAATTAATTTAATTTTGAAATTTTTGTCTGTGATTTCATCGCCGTCTATGTTGCATACTGTTTCTTCTTTTAATTTAATTGTTATTTCTGTTGTTTGAAATTTATGTATGCTTTTTGATTGTTCATGTGTACCTTTTTTTATTTTTAAAACTAGGCCTAACAATTCATACTTTTTTAAATCTTTTGCATAGTAAACATCTAATAATCCGTCATTATATTTGCTATTTGGTGCGATTTGGAATCCTCCGCCATAATACATTCCATTTGCTATAACTATTGTTGTAAACTTTCCTTTTTGCTGTTGTTCTTTGCTTGTGAATTCTGCTTCTTTGTTTTTATATTTAAAAAATGTATATATTAGACTGGCATTATATCGTTGTTTTATTGGTATTAATTTATTTTTTATTATTTTTGTATTGTTTCCTACATCGGCGTCAATTCCGAAACATGCTATATTAATGAAGTATTTGTCATTGATTTGGGCAACATCTACTTTTTCGTATAATTTTGTATTTTGTTTTAAAATTGATTTGTAAAAATCATTTCCTGTTCCGACTGGTATTACGCCTAAATAATTTTGACTGCCCATAATATTATTTAAAATTCTATTTACTGTTCCGTCTCCTCCGTACAGCTATGATTATATTTTGCGTATCTAAATATTTTTTTAATGCATCTTTCATCAGATTGTCTTTTGATATTGTTTCGATTACATAGTCTATTTGTAGCTCTTGGCATACTCCTTTTATCTTTTCTGATATTGTGTCTAATCTTTTATTTAATGAAAATTTATTTACTATAAAAACATGTCTCATTGTTTTACTCCATTTATGTTCTTTTTTATTAATTCTTCTAATTTTTTCATTAAGTAGTTATTGCTTTTTGAATCTTTTTTTATTTATTATATGAATCCATGTAAACTTCCCCTTAAGTTTTATTAGGCTTGACCTTTCCATTCTTTATAAAATTCATCTAAAAAATTTTCCATATATTTGGTTCTTTCAATAGCTATTTCTCTCGCCGTTTCTGTGTTTATTGTGTCTTTGATTTTTAATAATTTTTCATAAAAATGATTAATTGAATGTCTTTCCTTATTTCTATATTCTTCATAATTTTGTATTTCAATTATTCCCATATCCGGATTATATATTGTATTACCCTTCTTTCCACCAAAAGCAAAACATCTTGCGATACCAATTGCTCCGATGCTGTCTATTCTATCGGCGTCTTGAACAATTTTTCCTTCTTCTGAAATTTCTGCTGTATTAAATCCACCTTTATATCCCAAGTTATTAATTGAATTTAATATGTTTTCTAAATCGTCTTTATCTATTTCATTATAAATATTCAATTTTCTCATTAACTCTATAAGATTTTCTACTACATTTCCTTTTGAGAATTTTTCATCAAATACATCATGTAATAATGCAATCATTTTTATTACAAATTCATTTTGATGCTCTGTTTCATTAATTTTTATTGCTAAGTCATGAACTCTTTTGATATGCCACCAATCATGTCCTGTACTTTCTTTGATAAAATTGTCTTTAACATAATTTTCTGATATTTTTAAAATTTCGCCTTTATTCATTGTTGTACTCCTTTTGAGCTATTATACTATAAAAATGCCAATGTTTTTCTTCTCCTAATGCTGTTGGTTTATCATTTTCTATTTCTTCAAATCGTATGATTTTAAATTTATTAAATAATCTTTTAACATCTTCTTTGTCAAAAAAACTCATGTCTCTATATTTTTTATTCCATGAATCATTGATTCCAAATATTGTTCCTACAAAATATCCATTTATATTTATTGATTCTACAATTTTCTGCCACATTAATTTGAAATATTCTTTTTTACAAAATGATAAACTAAAATTAGCTATTATCAAGTCGGTATTTGGAATTTTTAAATCTTCTAATTGTTGTTTTTCAAAGGTAAAAGATTCTTGCTTTTTTTCTGGCAACCTTGCTCTTATTATATCTTCAACATTTTCTTTATCTATTCCAAGTACTTTAAAATCATTATTTATTAAATATACTGCATCATTTCCTTGACCACATCCTAAATCTATTGCATTAGTAGGCTTTAAATTTAGACTATCAATCAAAAACTTCACATTGTTTCTTGGATATTCCTTTTTTGTCTTATCATAATATTGTATCCAATTCTGCATTTATATACCTCTTACATCGTCTATTTAATTCATTTTAGCACATTCAATGATCTTTGTCTTTTCTTTTATATTGATTGCTCATTTTTTATTTTTATGTTATAATTATTATGTAACTTATTGTTGAATTGAGAATCTTATGTGATTACTTGATTTTGTTTTGATGTTAGGAGGACATCATGGGTAACAACTTAATTACTCTCATTATGGGGAGTACGTATCTCGTCGGTAGCCAGAACACTCAAGGATTGCGTTTTGATATCGGAGACGCTAACCCATCTACAATTTTAGAAAGAATGGCAAATAACCATCTTTCTACTATTGTTGAGTTTTTTAAAACTACTGAACCTTTTCGTAGCGATGTAGCATACAGGAAACTATGCAAATTAAAAAGCATTGGTTTCATTGCATATTATCTTTCTGATATGGGTAATGTATTATTTCTCAATATCGCACGTTATGGCTCACAAATGTGTGATTATGTGGTTTATCTGCCACATCAGTTAGATAAAGAACAGAAAGACTATATTGTGAGTATAGTATCCGAAAATTTCTCTTCAAAGTATACTATTCTGCATAATTTAAAGCTTGATGAGAATAGCATCCCTGTTGGAGATACAAAATCGGATATTTTGTCCGATGAGTTTTTGAGTATGATATGAACAAAAGACCAGCGATTGCTGGTCTTTTGTTTTTATAAATTATTGATTAATATATTCATCTTTTACTTTTTTTGATATTGTGTATCCCATTGCTGCTACTAGAGCTGTTAATGTGATTCCTACACCTGTCATTTGTAATACTTTGTTTATATCTAATCCTGTCTTTGGTACTAATA
>ERZ773267.632-NODE-632-length-22546-cov-7.900316_pt1 | contig 22546 bp, 11 predicted proteins | sample MGYA00511959_ERZ773267 | MGnify/ENA primary metagenome ERZ773267 (study PRJEB29015, sample SAMEA2738165) | human oral metagenome | biome: human oral; feature: human-associated habitat; material: saliva | place: China | collected 2240 ... | reverse complement strand
GGCTTGTGCCCATTACCGCTGAGGCGGTTCACCTCCCCCGCAAAAGCGGGGGAGGTTTTTGATGTTTGATATACTAAGTTCTGCTGCCAATTGAAACGGGGAAAGTGGCGAGCATAGCGAGCCGATAGGGGCGCCAGTAACAATGAAATAGAATGATCCGATTGGAGTGTTCCATTACAGCCAATGCAATAACGTATTCTTTAGCAAAAGCAATGCTCTGATGAGCATATAACAGATCAATCCCGTCGAATTGTCCTAGGACTATTCGACGGGATTTCTTGTCTTCTTCGCGCATCTATGCTATTATGAAATGAGCTATAAGTTTCGATAAATATAGATAAGAAATATTGTACCAGATGGGAGATCGGAATCATGGGAAAGTATCGGACACGGGAATTGACACAGCGTGTGCGTTATGCACTGCTCGCAGGCGTCGCGGGCGCTTTTCTGATTCCGCAGGTCGCCGCCGCCGCGCCGACGGGCGAGCATGACTATACGGCGGGTGTCACTGTCGGACGTGCCGCGACAGCGTCGGGGACGGGGACGGATACCAATATTACGGCAACTGCCGCGAATAACGTGATCAAGTGGGCAGACTACTCTGTCAAGCAGGGCGAGACGGTCAACTACGATGGAAAGAACTATCTAAACATCGTGACGGGCGGGAATACGTCTGCCATCAACGGTGCAATCAAGAATACAGGTGGTGACGTTTATCTCGTCAACCCGAACGGCGTAATTTTCGGCAAGACAGCCTCCGTGAACGTAGGGAATCTCTATGTCTCTACACAGGAAGAATCGACGCTGAACATGACGGCGTTCACGGGCAGCGGCAACTCCCCACTCAGCACCACCGTGACAGATGTTGGCAAAGCCGATGTCGTCAATATGGGCTCGATCACGGCGAATAAGGTTGAGGTCTACGGCAGGAGCATCCGCATCCTCGATGCGGCAAATGTTCATGATGCGACGACCAGTCCCGTTATCCTCCACATAGATGAGGCAACAAATGGCGGGTATGCTCATATTGGGTATCAGTCTAGTTCCGTGCCTTCTACATCGGACTATGAAATACACAAGAAATTCACGCCGCCACCACCATCGCCGTCATCACCGCCACCACCGCCGACGACAGTGGTCGCGGCGGCAACTGCGGCAGATAACTATTACCAGCTGGTCAGCACGCCGACGGAGTTCCAGAATATCAACAGCGATCTTACCAAAAACTACATGCTCGCGAATGATATCGACTTTTATGATTCAGGGACAGGGACAAAAAAGTCTCTCACGCCTATTGGTGGGAATAGCTCATCGGCATTTACAGGTAAATTTGATGGTAATTTTTATAAGATAAAGAACTTCTCTGTTGGCGGAGCCGGGATGGTTGACGCCGCTCTTTTTGGAAGAACAAATGCGGCTCGCATTGACAACGTTGGTGTTACTGATGCGGTAGTAACAGGTGAAGTTACGGGACTACAAGATCGCTTTGCCGGTGGTATCGTAGCTCATGCAACGGGAACGACACTTAATAATGTCTATGTCACCAATACTAAGGTCACAGGTGAAGATGGCTACCATGGAGGAGTTGTTGGCTACACAAAGAACACCCATATTGGCAGTTCATACAGTAAGGCGACAGTCGGAGATGGTGGCGGCGTTATAGGGTTTTCTGATATCGGAACTGTAGTAGAAGATACGTATAGCGATACCAAAAAGGCATCTGGTTCTTTGGGAACAGAGTTCATCTATATCATTGATCCATCTGGTGGAACGACAGTGAAGAACTCTTACTCAGTTGGTACATATTTTACTACGAATGAAACTGCACTGACGACAGAAGCAGTTAATACCTATAAAATTGATCCAGGAACAGGTAAAGCATCTCTTGTGGGACCTACACCTAACCCGTCAGTTGAAGCACATACAATTGATACCTATGCTGCATGGGGCAACGCCATCAACAACACCGGTGCGCCCGGTGCGAAGTGGCGCATCTATGAGGGGCGGACATTGCCACTCCTGACGGCGTTCATGGATGGTACGGCAACGGCGACGTATGATACACGTTACTTTAACGCAAACGGGACGCTGAATACGGAATCTGCAAATACGGCGAAGTCCAATAAGGGCGCAGATATCGAGACGACCTACAACAGCCAGTACGTCAAGATCGTGGGCAAGAATACGGCGGGCGATACCGTCGTGGGCGGCAAGTCGAATGTGGTTACCTACGCAGGAGCGATGCAGTACAACGCCGACGGCACGCCGAACCTCGACCATATCTACGACTATGTGAGCACCACGGGCACCAACGATTTCGACAAGACGAACGGCATCCGCAATGCGGGGACGAAGGCGATCCTCTGGTCGGATCAGGATGGCCCGAACCTGCGCGGCGTCAATGTCACGGTCAAGCAGCGCGAGGTGAGCCTCGGCAACGGAACAATCAAACCGGACCGCATGTATAACGGCAAGAGCGACGTAACGCAGGCGTTTATTGACGCGCTCAAAAAAGGGAGCATCAACTCCTCGGGTTTCACTGCGGAAGATATTGATGCACACTCCGTTAATCTTGACTTCAGTACGGGTAATTTCAAGGCGCGGGCGTACAACCTTGAATATGTAAATGCCAGTGGTGCGACAATTGCTGCAGGGACGCATGCAGACAAGAACGTCGGTGTTGATAAACCGGTCAAGTTCACGGGCAGCATTAGCTTTTCGGGTGATGATGCGGCAAACTATACGTTCGACAATGCATCGCTTAGCAACATCACGGGGACAGCGACCATTACCAAGGCACCACTCTATCTAAAAATCAATAAGACTAGGGCTGACGCTAAGATCTACGACGGCACGGATGCGGTGCTCGATCTCGCGATGAAACAGACGGGGACGACGACGCCGAACATAACGCTGAACAAGGACAACTATGCGCCGGCCTCCACAGTGACTTCTCCCACACACCATAAGGGTGAAATCATGCTGGACGACGGCAACAACCCCGATGACGTTGACCTGACGCAGGTTACTGACCCGACGTACACCGATACGACAGGGGCTAAGCAGATTCATGTCGGCGACCATAGTCTGCAGTATAAGAACGTCGGACTGCGCGGCGCGGATGCGGGGAACTATGATCTCTACCTGCCACCCATCCCGTCTGTGGGAAATGGAAATAAGGTGGTCGGCAACACAGTCTACCTCGACGGCGAGATTATTGCGCGCGAGATCACGCGCGACAGTTTCAAAGTTTATGACAGTGCGACGAATGCAGAGGTCACAGCGGAGAAGGTCTATGACGGAAACGCGACCTATACGCCGGGAGGGAGTGTCTATCTTTCGACGAATGCGCCGGCAAGTGGAAATGTCGGCATCGTCACACGCGATCAGGGACATATCACATTTGCTCTGACGGGCGGCACGGGGACGTTCAAGGATGCTACGGGAGCAAACAGCACCAAGAACGTCGCTGAGGCGCGCAAGATTGCCTATAATGTCACGGGCGTGGCGGATACCCATACGGATGCTGACGGCATCGGGTATAAGCTGGATGACTATTACGTCCTCGATGCAGACGGTGTGACGAAGCACGCGCTCAGCAGCGCGTTTGACGCGACGGGACAAGGGCGCATTACGCCGAAGGCACTCACGGCGACGGTCGTCAACAATCATATCACAAAAGTCTACGACGCAAAGCAGAACCAGACGGACGGCAACCGCAACGACATCATCGGTGATGCTCTCGTCACGCTCTCAGGCTTTGTCTCGGGCGAGACACGCACGAACACCTCCACGGCGATGTACGCATCGCCGAATGTCGCATGGGACAATACGGCGAACGCTCCCACGTCGCAGGCGGTGACCTACACGGCGAAGTTTGACCGCGGCACGGGGGCCGAAGCGGATAACTATACCTTCGACACCACGGCGCACACGACAACGGTCACCAATAGTGCGAGCGTGTCAGGAAGCTATACGGGGACGATCACCCCGCGTGACCTAAAGCTCACCTTCGGCGATGTGACGAAGGTCTATGACGGCACAGCGGACAACGCAACGAAGAATGTGACAGCACTCGACGATGGCCTGTCGGGGGCAGTCACGACGGCAGATGGTACGACGGCAGCGGGCATTAGTGCGGCTGCTCTTTCGAGTGCGACGAGCAGCTATGGCGATTTCTCGGGGACAACGTTCAATGCGAACCGTAACGCAGGCAACCGTGTTGTAGAGTACGTCGGACTTGCCGGTGCACTCGGCACGAATCATAACTATGCGATTGCAGACAAGCAGTACGGCAAGGGCACGATCACGCGCCGCCGTATCGACCCCTCGGGCTTCCAAGTGCGAAAGGCGGACGGAACAATCGCCAATGCGTCGAAGGTCTACGACGGAACGGATCGCTCCGACCTTCCATCGGGGGCGTCGCTTGTCACGCCCACGGCGACGAGCGGCGACACAGGCATCGTTGCCCATGACGCGGGCAAGATCACCTTTAAGCTAAAGGACGGCACGTCGGGCTACTATTCGAGCGATAGGGACGGCAACAACCGCACCTCCCATGTCTCGGAGGCACGGCATGTCGCCTATGACATCGTCGCGCATACGGATGATGAGACGAATAATCCGCTGTCGAACTATACGTTCGGCTCGGCGACGGCAACAACGCTAAAAAATCTCGAAGATGTCAACAACGCAAACCCCGCCCATGTTACGGCATCGGGGCGTATTACCGCTGCCCCGCTTCATGCGCAGACGCACAGCATCGAGAAGGTCTACGACGGGTACGCGGCGCATACGGACGGCAACCGTGCCGCTGTGGCGGACAAGGATACGATCATCACCTTTACCGGCTGGGTGACGCATAACAGCATCACGGAGAAGCGCACGAACAACTCCTCGGCGGTGTATCTGGGCTTTGGCGGCGGTCAGGGCAAGGACGTTGCCTACGATGCGATTTCGGGCGATGTAACGACGAAGAATGTCACCTATACGGCAGCACTCACAGGGAACTATGCGGACGACTATGCGATCGTTGACATCACGGGCGCGGGCGCAGCGGCGGCGACGACGGGCGTGACGACGACCGTTGCCAATGCGGGCAAGATCACACCGCGTGCGCTGAAGATCGTCATGGACGACGTGAGCAAGACCTACGACGGCAACGCAAAGAACACGACGGTGTCTGTTAAGGAGATTACGGATACGATAGGCAGCGCGGTCATTGACGACATCCTCAGTGATGATAACGTGACGGCACACGATCTAACTGCCCAATATACGGCGAAAATGACAGCCGCACCTGCCAACTACAAGAGTGCCTACGGGCGCGGAAATACCGATGCGACATTTGTCGAGAATGTCAACGCCAGTAACGGCACGCCGCACGATGTGCAGTATACGAATATGCGAGAGGCATTCCGCACGAAGTTTGGCTCGTCTTCGGCGGGAAACTATTCCGTTGAGAAGAATGTCTACGGCAAGGGGACAATCAACCGACGCAACATCGACCCGAACAACTTCGACGTGGTGGACGACCACGACGTGACGTCCCATGCGACGAAAGAGTACGACGGAACAACGACGTACAACGTCCCCACAGGCTGGAAGCTCTCCCCCTCGACGGGACCCTCGACGGGTGTGATCGCAGGAGATGATGTGACATTCCACCTGACGTCGGATGGAGCGCAGTTCACCACCGCTGCCCATAACCCGACACCGAACGCCTACGATGCGGACAAGGTCATGTATAACGTCGCCGCGAGCGGCGACCACGAGAAGATCAAGAACTACACACTCGGTGGACGCAAACTCGAGGACGGCAAGGCAAAAGTCTACGGCGAGGGCAAGATCACGCGCCGTGTGCTCAGTCTCGCGCTCGTGAACAATACGGACATCAACAAGGTGTACGACGGGCAGACAGGGGTTGTCGATACCGATACAAAGCACTGGAAAGCACTTACGAAGACCGATGCAAAGGGCAACGTGACGTATACCACCGGCTCAAAGGAGCTCGTGGACGACGGCTCGTCCTTCCACATCGTGGCGAACTACCGCAACAGCGCGAACACGGCGAATGACAAGAACGTCGCGTATGACTCTGCGACCCCGCGCCATGTCGTTGATAAAGCAATCGAATACAGCATCTCCATCACAGGCGGTGACGCGCGCAACTATGCGTTTGGTGCACTTACCAATCCTGCGGAGAGCGGACTCAAACTTTCGGCGACAGGAAAGATCGTGCCGAAGGATCTTTCGGGTGCGTTTGAAAAGGTGACGAAGGTCTACGACGGCACGACGAATGTCCCCGTCGCCGATGTGAAGTTCAAGACGGGTGCGGACGGCGTGATCGCTGGCGATAACATTACCTTTACGCATTCGGAGGCATTCCAGAGCGCGAATGTGCGCGGCGACGGCACGACAAAGACCATTGACGGTGCGGCGCAGAAGAACTGGGTCAACTACTCCGGACTCTCGCTCGGCGGCGCAGATGCGGACAACTATACCATCAATACGACCGCCGTGGGACTGGGCGAGATCACGCCGCTGGAGCTGAACCCGTCGACGGTGACACTGGCAACCACGCAGGCGACGAAGGAATACGACGGCGGGGTGAAGGTCAAGAAGGACGGCTCGGATGTCATCAGTGCGGTCAAGAACTACATCACGGACGCGACGGTGACCGTCGGGAGCAGTACGGTGAGCGTCCTCCCCGATCTCGAACTGCAGTCGGCAGAGTATGATACGAAAAACGTCGTGGGCGGGTCGCAGCCGCGCGTGACATACCACATGAAATACACGGGCACAAGCGGCAACTTTACCCTCGCGCCCGGGGCGGCGACCTTTGACGGCAAGGGCGACGGCGTCATTACACCGAAGGATGTCACGGCGACCATCAAGGGCTCATTGACGAAGGTCTATGATGCGACGAGGGATACGATCAATGCGGCAAAGAACAAGGCGACGGGCGCAGCGGTTGTGACGGCAGACGATCTCGTGACATTCGTGGGGCTTGTCGCGGGTGACGGGGCGACGAACGCCACGACGGCGACGTTTGATAATAAGAACGTGGGAACGAACAAGAATGTCACCTACGACATCAAGCTGGATACCGCAAACGCGGGCAACTACAACCTCAAATACAACGGGGCGGCGATTACCGCGCCCATCACGCAGGCGGGGAATACGATCACAAAGCGCAAGGTAAATGTCACCTTTGGCGAGCAGCATAAATCCTATGACGGTCTTTCGGAAAATACCGCGATTGATGCGTCTGTTTCGGCTGCCGACGCGGCGGTGCTGAACCATGATGTGACGGGGCTTGCCGTCGCCAACAAACTCACGAATCTGGCCGCGACGGGCACGACGCCCAATATCGTAAGTGACTACGGCAAGCGTACGGGCACGGGCTTTACCCCTGATGCCAATGCGGGGACGAACAAGGATGTGCAGTACGCAGGGCTGCGGGCGGCGATGAATACATCCCTTAGTGGCGATGCCGGGAACTATGAGTTCGATACGGACGGCTACGGGAAGGGATATATTGAGAGGGCGACGATCAATGTAAACGACCCGTCCTTTACCTTTACGGCAGACCCCGCGACGAAGGTCTACGACGGCACGACTGCCGTGAAGTACAATGGCTCTGCGGCATCGAATGATGTCAAAAACTATATCAGGAATATCGGCGTGACGCTGAATGGGCACTGGGTTGACCTTAGCGACTCTGTGGTTATGGATCTCACGGGGACGAAGTACTCCAGTCCGAATGCGACGAATAGCACCCATGACACGGTGACGTACAAGTTCCGTCTGAACACGAACAACATCATCGTGAATGGCGGTACGAACGAATTTACCAAGACGGCGAGCGGCACGATTGACCGCCGCGTGCTGAAGCTGAATCTCGCACAGGATTCGGCGATCGACAAGATCTATGATGCAAATGCGAAGCTCATCGACACGAATACGCGCCACTATGACAAATTCATCGACGACGACGCGAGAGGCAACGTCATCTATGCGGCGGGAACAACGAACGACAACAAGCTCGTGCGGACGTCGAACGGCGCGACGGTGAACGACGGCGCGAAGATGACGATCACGGCGAACTACGTCGATGATCTCACGAACCGCGCGGCGGACAAGAATGTTGCGCGAGACGGCGGCGGCAATGTGACGGCGAAGGGGATTGTCTATAACGTCAGGATCGATGCCGCGAATGGCGGGAAGAACTATAAGCTCTCGCATGGCACGACGACCGTCGAGGCTGAAAATGGTCTTAATATGAACGCCTCGGGAACGATCTCGCCGCGTAAGATCACGCTCGCCTTTGCCGATGCGGATAAGATGTATGATACGATGTCTGAGAATACGTTGAAGAACATCTCGTCCGTTACGCCCGGAAACAGTGACGGGCGCGGTGCGGCGACACTGAGAGCGGACGGTATCACGGCGGCGACCTTCGATATGACAGGCGTTGCCAGTGACTTCGGCAAGGGAACGACGGATGCGGCATTTACTGCCGATCCAAACGTCGTTTTGAATGCCTCCGGTACAGTCAGCCCGCGCAGCAAGGATGTGCAGTATCGTAACCTAAAGGATACACTCAATGCACAACCGTACGCGGGGAACTACGAGATCGCGGATACTTCCTATGGCAAGGGGGCAATCACGAAGCGTACGGTAACGCGGAATGATTTCGACATTCAGATTGACCCTGCGACGAAGGAGTATGACGGTACGGACAAGGTTGTCTGGACTGATCCGACGACCCATATCTCGTATAACGATCTGGAACATGCCAAAAACTACTTCACGTCGAGTACACTGAAACTCCGCAACAGTGCGGGAACCGTTATCGCGACAAAGAACATCAACCTGGCGGATATTGAGCTCCTGTCTGCGGCGTACAATGGCACCAATGTTGTTGGAACGAACCAAGTCAACTACGGTATCCGCATCAATACGACGAACTTCGACTTTACGGGGCCGCGTGATGATGTGCGGCATACGGCGGGCACGATCACGCCGCGCGACCTTGCGACGAAGCTCCCGACACATCTCATTAAGGAGTATGATGGCGCGACGACGTTCGATCAGGACAACAAAGACTTCGTCAATGCGATGGCAAATGAGAAGCTGACGGGCATCGTTGCGCGGGATGCCAACAAGGTTCATCTGGCAGTCACGGGAACGTACAGCTCTAAGAATGCCTCGGCGGAGACACGTGAAGATGCACTTGCACCCGCTCACACGCCGGGACGCACCGTTGACTATGCGCTGACGCTTACGGGCAGTGATCCTGCCACGCTCTCGAACTACACGCTGAGTACGACGAATGTGAACGGGCGTGCGGCGGATATTTACAAAAAGAAGTTGACGGTTGATGTCGGGCGTAAGGAAAAAGACTACGACGACACGGCGGATGTCACGGGACTGACCGCGGGAGACATCACATTCCATGGGGTTCTCGCGGGAGACGCGCTGTCTCTTGACGCGGCTTCACTCACGAAAATAAACGGGCAGTATCTCGACGATGCGGGACAGCCCAGTGTGGATGTACGCCGTAATGCAAACGGTCAGGTAACGGATAAGGCGGTCGGCTACACGGGACTGAACGCCGCACTGATTGACCGTGCCGCGCGTGATACGACGGCAGGAAACTACCGTGTTGACGACACGAAAAACTATACGGTGGGGGATGCGAAGGGACGGATTCGTCCGCTGCATATCACGCCGTATGACCCCACGCCCACGGATCCGCACAATCCGAATCCACGCGTGTCTATGGCGTTTGATGCGACAGGACCGAGCAAAGTCTATGACGGTACGGCGACGGTGAAACATAACGGCGTCGGTACGGAAGATGCGCTGAAAAACTATCTGACGGGCGCTAAGGTTATCCTTGGCGGAACGGTTGTCGGCGGTGTGGTCACTGGCGGGACAGAGGTCAATATTTGGAAGGATATTGCCATTGACCCGACAAAGACACATTATGATGACAAGATGGTGGGGACGGGCAAGAACGTCACCTACGGTCTGAAGTATACAGGCAACAACTTTACCATCGACGACTTTACGAGAAGCGTCAGTACGGGGATTATTACGGCGAAGGATGTTACCGTTGCCGTGAAGAGCCCTCTGACGAAGGCATACGATGCGACGACGGACGTGCTCGGCGTAGCAAAGAACGCATCGGGGGCGACGGTTACGACGGCAGATGATCTCGTAAAGCTCACAGGGCTCATCGCGGGGGATCGCGTCAGCAACACCACAACGGCGTTCTACGATACGAAGAATGTGGGGACGGGCAAGACAGTTACCTATACCCCGTCGCTCAGTGGTGCGGATGCTGTGAACTATCGTCTGGTCGATGCGTTGGGTGTGGCGATACCGACGACAGGACTTACGTCGCCGTCCAACAATGAAATCACAAAGCGCAAGGTAAATGTCACCTTTGACACTGTGTCCAAGCCCTATGACGGGACAGCGGCCAATACGACAATCGATGCGGCTGTTTCGGCTGCCGATGCAACGGTGCTGAATCTTGACCGCACAGGTTTGGCAAATGCGTCAAATAAGCTCACGAATCTGACAGCGACAGGCGCGGCTCCCAACATCACGAGTGCCTACGGCAAGCGTGATCATGGGCAGTTTACCGCGAACCCGAATGTTGTCCGCGATGCGAATAATAACGTCGTTCCAAATGGTAAAGATGTGCAGTACGCAGGTCTCCGTGCGGCGATGAATACGACACTCGGCAGCGATGCGGGGAACTATGAGTTCGATGTGGATGGCTATGGCAAGGGGACGATCAATCCGGTAACGATGAGTGAGGGAGACTTTGCCCTGTCCTTTAGGAAAGCGACGAAAGAGTACGACGGCACGCGGGACGTGCACAATGCGGCGCAGTATCTCGATAAGACGGCGAGCCACGCATCGAGTACTGTTGGCGGCACGACATCGACGATTACCCTCACGGATGACGATTATGTGTCGGTTGACGGGCAGTATGACAATAAGAACCCCGGAGATCCGACGGTTCATTACAAGGTGAAGATCAACAACAAGAACTTCGATTTCGGTACATGGGACGGCATCGTTCGAGGGGATGGTGACGGACATATCGACAAGCGCAGGCTGATCGCCGACCCCTCGAACTATCTGACGAAGGAGTACGACGGGACGACAGACATCATCGATAAGGCGCGTAACGCGCAGGGCACACTCATCACGACGGGCGGCGACAATCTCGTCAAGTTCCATCACTATAGTGGAACATCGACGCATCCCGATGATGGGGAGGATACCGTGTTCTACAGGGAAGTGAATGCGGGAACCGTGTCAAACAATACCACCGCAGACTATGTGGACAAGAATGTCGAATGGCAGGGCAATGTCTGGAATCAGGGGCGTGGCGTGGTCGGCGATAAGAACGTCAACTATACGTTTGCCCTCTCCGGCGCGGATGCCGCCAACTATGAGATTGTCCATGCGAACGGTACTGCTGTGACACCGACGAATCCGTATGTCGGCAAGGGCAAGATCACGCCGAAGGAGATCGTGCTGAAGGCTGACCCGCAGGAACGCTGGATCAACGAGGGACTGCCAGAGAGCTACACGGGAACCCCAATGGGCAAAAACCTTAGTCATAATGAGGTTCCGGAGATTGTGTCGGGCGAAACACTTCCGGGCACGATCGACTATCGTTCGCCGAATGCGCGTCTGCGCGTCGGCTACTATGCCGTGAACGGTACCTACAAAGCACAAGGTGGTACGGACGGCGACACGGTGTCGCGGAACTATCGCTTTGTGGAGGATCCTGCAAACGACACAGCTCTCTACATCGGACCATACATTCCCGACTATGAGTACTACAAGGCGATGACACAGGTGAGCAAGATGACGCCGGACGAGTACGCGTATGAGAATGCGTCGCTCGACCGCACGAATCACTACAGCCGCAAGCCGTCGGCACAGGTTGATCCCGTTCCGCCCGCCATCAACGTGGTGAAGGACGGTGTAGACATCCGTCAGAACGACATCAACGTCCTCGACGAAACGGTCTATACTATCGTTGACGAGGTATTCGGCTGAGATTTACAAAACAAAATAAAGAGCGCCCCATCGACGATGTTGTGTCGATGGGGCGCTCTTTATTTTGTTTTATTTTTCTAGTTCCGCGAGCAGCCCGCGGCATCCCGCATCCACGTCGCGGTAGGTCACGTCAAAGTTCCCTGTGTACCATGGGTCGGCGACGTCGCGGTTTTCGCCGATGTAGGAGAGGAGACGGTGTACCTTGCCCTTGGGATCGCCGCCCGTGAGGCGGGCGAGGTCGCGCATATTTTCCTCGTCCATTCCGATGATGATGTCGTATGTGTCATAGTCGGCGCGTGTCATGAGTGCCGCACTGCGCTTCTCGTATGGGATGGCGTGTGCGTCCAGCACGGCACGCGTACCATGGTGGGTGTCGCTGCCAATTTCATCCGTATGAAGTGCCTTGGATGTGACACGGATGCGATCCGCCAGTCCCGCCTCGCGAATGAGATGTTTCATCACGAACTCCGCCATCGGCGAGCGGCAGATGTTGCCGTGGCAGACGAATAGAATATTTACCTTGTCTTTCATTTTTTGTGTCATGCAGATTTTCCTCGCGCCAGTGACTCAACCTCGCGTAGGGGAATATCCAGCAGATCAGCGATCTCTGCTGTTGATTTTCCTTTGGACAGCATACGTAGGATATTATGCCGACGCTCCTCCGTGCGCCCTTTACTAAGTCCCTCCTGACGGCCTCTAGCCATCAGTTCTTCCATGATTTCACACACAGAGCTTACCCCCTTTTCCTGTTCCTTGAAAAATGATGTCCGATCAGCGAGTTCTTTGTAATTCATCTCTGCCGGGTTCGGGCGGAAGATATTCCCATACGTATTATAGCAAATTATGGCGTAATTCCCAAGTTTTACCGTGAACATGTTAAGCTTTCGTATATTATTGACGAATCCTGTATTGAATCGGGACTGTGAAAGTTGAAATGTTTTTATGAAGGTGTTAGAATACAAATGGATTTGTGTGTCTAGTACAATGGCACCTCAGATGAGGAAGAGTGTTCGACAGCATCATGTAGGAGTTGAGTTCGATCGTGCATAGTGGAATGTATCATCGCAGATGGAAGAAGGCGCATAGGGGCGCAGCAGCGCTGCTCTGCACGGCGGTGCTCTGTGCGGGGACGGCGGCAGATGCCGCGCCGTCGCTTGCACGGCCTGAGGCGGATATTGCAGGTGAGCTGCTGACGCCAGAGATCGGTGTGGAGGATCGGACGCCGACGTATCAGCAGGATCATTATGATGCGACGTTTACGGTGGAGAACTTCATTCTGGAGGCTCCCAATCTGAATCTTGACAAGGCGCCGCTTGTCACGCTCCTGCAGGAGGGGATGGGCAAGGGCAAGACGATTGCCGATCTGCGCCGTACGGTGGATGCTCTGACGACATACTGCCGCACTCACGGTTATCCTGCTGCGGCGGCATACCTCCCGCCGCAGGACAGCCCGGACGGGACAGTCGTCCTGCGCATCATCCCGGGGCGCTATGATGAGATCGCCATTGACAACCGCAGCCGTCTCAAGACACCTGTGGCACAGCGTATCATTGCGGCGCTGAAGGCGGATGACATCATCACGACGGATAAGCTCGAGACGGCACTCTACTCGGTGTCGGATGCGACGGGCGCGCGCGCCGTGGGTGTGCTGAGCCCTGGCAGGGAGTTCGGCACGAGCAAGCTGACGGTGCGCATCGAGGACTCGAAGGAGTCCAATACGATTTTCTATGTGGAGAACTACGGCAGTCCCTCGACGGGACGCTACCGCTACGGCCTGCAGGAGACGCTCTACGATCCGTCGGGCACGGGCGACAAGGTAAATGTCGGCGGGCTGATCTCCAATGGGAGCCTGCGCAATTTCTACGCAAACTATGAGACGGTGGTCGGACGCGGCGGCTCGACGCTCGGCGTGGGTATTTCACGCATGAACTACGAGGTCGGCGGACAGCTCGCGAAGATCGGCGCCGAGGGCAAGTCGACGACGGTGACGATCTTCGGTCGCGTGCCGATTTTCCATCAGACGAACCGCAGTCTCGCCCTGCGCTACGGGTACAACTACCGTGATCTGGAGGATGACATTACGGCGTTTGACCTCGAGGGAAAGAAGCATACGCACAGCATCTACGCGGGGCTGGTCGGTTCGCAGCAGTCGGGCGGCCTGAGTCTCGACTACAGCACGAATGTGACGCTCGGCAGGCTGAGCTATGATTCGTTCTACAGCACGGTGCTCGGCATGGTCAACAATGTCGACGAGGGGACGTATGCCAAGCTCGAGGCTGACCTGACGGCCGTGCAGCAGATTGGGCACGCGACGGATTTCCTCGTGAAGGTGTCGGGGCAGAAGGCAAGCCGCAATCTTGACAGCTCGGAGGAGTTCTACCTCGGCGGCCCGAACGGCGTGCGTGCCTACGCACAGGGCGAGGGCTCGGGCGATGAGGGCGTCCTCGGCACGGCGGAGCTGCGCTGGCATACGCCTGTGCGCGGGCTGACGCTCAGTACGTTCTACGATACGGGTGTTGTGCGCGTGAGCAAGAGTCCGGTGGACGAGGGAGACAACCATGTGTCGCTGCGTGGCTGGGGAATCGGCGCGGCGTATAGCGCGCCGGGCGACTGGTTTGCACGTCTCGACTATGCGCGGCGCATCGGCTCGGATTCGTCGGTCGCACCGAAGAATAACGCACGCGGCCGCGTCTGGTTCCAGCTGGGCAAGATCTGGTAAGCAACGATTGATGCGATGCGCCCCCCTCTGCGTGCTTGCTGCGCTGACGGGGGCGCGTTATTTCTGCGGAGCGGGATGGGGATATGAGACTGAGGAGAAAGCCGTGGATTGACGCGGCGATTTTGGACTATGCGGCATTTGTCACGCCGCTCGGCGGGGACTGGACAGGGTCTGCCGGGCACTGGGCGGAGCAGTTCGGACGAAGCGCGCCCCTTCACGTGGAGATCGGTGTCGGCAAGGGGGATTTCCTGACGGAGCTTGCGGCACGCCATCCTGAGGTGAATTACGTCGGGCTCGAGGCGCAGCAGGGCGTGCTTTACTTCGCGGCACGCAAGGCGGCAGAGCGGGAGCTGACGAATGTCCGTCTGCTTGTCTTTGACGCGGCGCGTCTGACGGAGCTCTTTGCCCCGCATGAGGTCGATCGGATCTATCTGAACTTCTCCGACCCGTGGCCGAAGGCGCGGCATGCGAAACGTCGCCTGACGAGCGAGGTGTTTCTCGCGCGTTACCGCACGGTGCTCAGGGAGGGCGGCGAGATTCGTTTCAAAACGGATAACACAGGGCTCTTTGCCTACTCGCTTGAGACCATGGAGCGTGAGGGGTGGCGTCTGACGGATGTGACGCACGATCTTCATGCGCTCGGCGAGGCGGACAATATCATGACGGAGTATGAGCGAAAGTTCAGTGCACGCGGCGCAAAGATCGGACGGCTCGTGGCACATCGCCCCGCAGGGGATATGTGATGCGCACGCGGTATACGCTCTTTAAGAGCGAGACGGAACCGATCGTCATCGTCATGGCGATTCTCCTCGTGACGGGAACGATCAATGTGTTCAGTTCGAGCTATGTGTTGGCGGCGATGAACTTCGAGAATCCGTATTATTTTTTGCAGCGGCATCTCCAATGGCTGCTGCTCGGTACGGTTGCCTGCTGGCTCTGCCGGCGGATCAACTATCAGCGGCTGCGCGGACTCATGTTCATCGGGCTGGGGATCAATCTCTTTCTGCTCGTGGCGGTGCTCTTTGTGGGGACGACGATCAATGGCGCGCAGCGGTGGATCTCCCTCGGCCCCTTGAGTTTCCAGCCGGCGGAGTTCGCCAAGCTCATGGGCGTGCTCATGGGCTCGTTTTCGATCTCGGCGGTGCTCGCAAAGGAGCGGTTCCGCATGGATCGCGACTGGCCGCGTGTTGCCATTCCGTTCGGTGCGATTCTCCTCATGGCATTTCTCGTCTATCGTGAGCCGGACTTTGGGACGGCGTGCATCGTGTTCGGTGTGCCGCTTTTTATGGCCCTCGTCCTGCTCGTTCCGCCGCGCCGCTGGGTGCTGATCCTGATTCCTGTCGCATTGGCGGCACTTGCGATCGGGACGCTGCAGCCCTATCGCATGAAGCGCATGGAGGTGTGGCTCGATCCGTGGTCGGATGCACGGAACGCGGGCTATCAGATGGTGCAGTCCCTCTCGACGATCGGCTCGGGCGGTATTTTCGGCATGGGGTTCGGCGACGGCGTGAGTAAATATGAGTACCTTCCTGAGGCGCATACAGACTTCGCCTTTGCGATTTTCAGTCAGGAGCATGGCTTCTTCGGCGTACTGCTGATCTTCTTCCTGTTCGCCGTTCTGTTGGTCGCGAGCATTCGCGTGGCGACGCGGGCAAAGGATACGTTCGGACAGGTGCTCGCCCTCGGCATCATCTTCCTTGTCGTCGGACAGGCACTCGCCAATCTCGCAATGGTCGCGGGACTGCTCCCCGTCGTGGGTGTGCCGCTGCCATTCATCAGCTACGGCGGTTCGTCGCTGATCGTGACGATGGCGGGAATGGGGATGCTGCTCGGCATCGCGGACCGCAGCAAGGATACACCGCCCGTGAAACAAAAGAAGCATGAGCCGCCGGAGATACGGCGGAGCAGGATGCACGTGGTGCAATAGGAAGTATGCAGCTGCTGCATAAGGGACGACCCTTCATGCAGTATTTTTTGAGGAGATGCGATGTTCAGTAGTTTTGTTCTGGGGATGCAGCAGGATGTGAAGATGTTCCTCCTGTCGCCGCTGCTCTGCGCTGTGTTCCGACTGATCTTTATCATGGTCTATCGCCCGAAGAAGTCGCCGCGCGGCGAGTGGAGGAAATGGCTGACATGCTTCCGCTACGGCTTCTGGTGGGGGATGGATGTCAACGCATATCTCTATCTCGTCCTCCTGCTTCTCGTCTCTCTGCCGGGGGCGTTTCTTCCTGCGTACTTTGCCGTTGGTGATGCCGTGCGGCTGGCGGTGTTTCTCCTCTACGCCGCTGTCCTTTATACGGCGTTTCTCGGGAAGATGATTTTCTATTCACATTTTCACGATACGTTTAATCCAACGCTTCTGCTTGGACGCAATGCGGACAAACGAAATCTGGCGGATATTTTCTTTCATCAGAATCACGGCGCGTGGCTGCTGCTGAGCTATCTGCCCTATCTGTCACTCTGCTATGCCGCAGGGAATGCTCTTTTGACACTGCCGCCGCTTGCATATCCGACACTGGCGGACGGGGCGGGGCAATACGCAGTAAACGCATGTGTATTCGTACTGTCGCTTGTGTTTTTTTACTGGCTGCGCTATGGTGGGACGCTGCGTCACCGCAAAAAGCCGGAGTGGGACGAGGTGCCGGTCACGGTCAAGGAGGATGTGTTCCTCGGCAAGGCGACAATGGATGACCTCATTGCACTGAAATTGCTGCGTCGGCGCACTGTTCATGCGGCGATGCGGCACACGGATGCGGATACGGCGGCACTCCTGCCCGCCATTATCTCCTCTGATGCGCCGCTCCTGCCCGATCCCCTGTGCGCATTTGCACGAACAGCACAGGGCGCAGTCATCACACCGCCGCGCCGCATTTTCTTTCTGCTCGCGGAGAGCTACGGGCAGGTGCATTTTGATGCACCGTACGCACCGCTGGGGCTGATGGAGGCAGGGGAACGATTCCGCGCGGAAGAGCATACCGTCTGCATTGACAATTTTCTCTCGGGAGGCATGATCTCACAGCCGTCGCTCACGAGTCTGCTTGCCGGTGTCTACGATGCGGACTTGGAGCTGAACGAAAATGTGCTCTTCTGGGAGCACACGCTGCCGACAGCTCTGCCGCTCATCCTTAAGCGGCTCGGCTATCGTACGTCTTTCTGGTATGGCGGGGGACTGAACTGGGGGAGTCTGACGCATTTTATCCCCGCACTCGGCTTTGATGCGGCGTACGGCGGCCCCGATATATGCCCATCGGATGCACCGCGCACATGGCTCGGGATCTACGACCATCTTTTTCTCGAAGAGGCGGGGCGGCGGATACGCGCGGAGGGGGATGTCCCATCGTTTCACTTTATCTATACAACGTCGAATCATGGCCCGTATCTGCTTCCGTTTGAGGAGTATGGATTTGACGCGAGACGTCTGACAGACTGCGGCGTACGGAAGGACTCGCTGAAGTATCGCGGGCTTGCCTGTGCATGGTATGCCGATCAGGCACTCTGCCGTTTCATCGATGAAATGCAGGCGGCTTATCCAGACAGCCTCTTCATCGTGACGGGGGATCATGTGGGGGGAGAGTTCCCGTTGATTCCGGGGATGACAGAACGCAGAGAACTGCTGCTGCGCGAACGGCTGCTGACCTCCTTCTCGATGCATCATCCGCAGCTGACGAAAGCGGATTTTGCAGGCAATATGATCGGCGGGCACATGAACATCCTGCCGACACTGATCGAACTGATTGCACCGCAGGGATTCTCTTACTACGCCATTGAAAAACCGCTAACGGAGCGTCTCGATCATGTCGTTACGCCATACGCATGGCTGACGCAGGAGGAGGTCGGACACTATCAAGATCGTACGGCACAGGAACTGACGGTGACGGCAGGAACGCTGCCGTGGCAGGTCGATACAGAGCGTTTCACGAAGGAGCGCGATGCGTACGTCGAGCTGACAGCGTACTATGTGCGGCATCCGGAGATGCTGATCAGGAAAGAGGATCTTTGAATTTTTCTTGTTCTTGATGCAGAAAGATACGCTAGAAAAAGTGTAAACGCAAAACTTTGTAAAATATGCGTTGACAAGGGTTTTTACGAATGATATTATGTGAAAGTCCCTTTTTGGAGGTGAACTATGTCTCTGGAGAAATTGCGCACGGCACGCTGTATTGCAGGCGTTCATCAGGTGTGTAAAGCCGTGCAGAGCGGCACAGCAGAGGCGGTGTTCATCGCATCGGACGCGGATGATCGCGTGCTCGCTGCGCTGCTTGCGGCGTGTGCGGCGGCGGGCATCGAGCCGAACCGTACGGCGACACGGGCAGAGCTGGGCGAACATGCCCACCTTGACGTGAGTGCGGCGGCGGTGGCAATTTTACGGAAGCACTGATGCATCCAGTTTGACTGGCGTATCGGCGTCCCTACGGTAAAAACGCAGAATCTGCGTTTTCATACAAAAAGAATTGGAATGACGACAAAGGAAGGAGGTGCAGTATGCCAACGATCAATCAGCTCATTCGCAAGAGCCGGAAGAGCCTTGAGGAGAAATCGAAAGCACCAGCACTGAAGAACAGCCCGCAGAAGCGCGGCGTCTGCACGCGTGTCTACACGTCCACGCCGAAGAAGCCGAACTCTGCTCTTAGAAAGGTTGCTCGTGTTCGCCTGACGAACAGCATCGAGGTGACCGCATATATCCCGGGCATTGGGCACAATCTGCAGGAGCACAGCGTCGTCCTCATTCGCGGCGGCCGTGTCAAGGATCTGCCGGGTGTCCGTTACCACATCATTCGCGGGTCGCTCGATACCGCCGGTGTGCAGGATCGCGCACAGGCGCGCTCGAAGTACGGCGCGAAGCGTGCGAAGAAGAAGTAAAGGCAGTATATCGTTAAGGAGGTTGGGCTATGCCACGTAAGGGCCCTGTGCCGAAGAGGGATGTTCTGCCGGATCCGGTATATCATTCCAAGACGGTGACGAAGTTTATCAACAAGGTTATGCTCTCGGGCAAGAAGAGCGTCGCACAGCGCGTTGTCTATGATGCGTTCGAGACGATTCGCGAGAAGACGGGGCAGGATCCGCTCGAGGTGTTCGAGACGGCACTGCGCAACGTCATGCCCGTGCTCGAGGTCAAGGCACGCCGCGTCGGCGGTGCCAACTATCAGGTGCCGGTTGAGGTTCGTGCGGATCGCCGCATGACGCTCGGCATCCGCTGGCTTGTCGGCTATGCGCGTCTGCGCGGCGAGAAGACGATGGATGCACGACTCTCGGCAGAGCTGATGGACGCTGCGAACAATACGGGCGCGGCGATCAAGAAAAAGGAAGATACGCACAAGATGGCGGAGGCCAACAAGGCATTCGCACATTATCGGTGGTAAGGACTGCTGATAAGAGGCTTGTCAGCTTGGCACAGATTTTTCGTTCTATCGAGGAGGCAAACCGGACGCAGAGTGGTGCTCTGTGGAGGATTTGCCGACGATGAGAGGGCGGAAAAGATCGCCAAGATGACTGCGCCGGATTTATCAGAGATTCCGTAACACTAAGCAGTGTAAGGAGCGATAGGAAACAGTGGCAAGAGAATATTCCCTTGAAAAAACGCGGAATATCGGCATCATGGCACACATCGATGCCGGCAAGACGACGACCACCGAGCGCATTCTCTTCTACACGGGCGTAACGCACAAGATCGGCGAAGTTCATGAGGGCGCTGCCACCATGGACTGGATGGTTCAGGAACAGGAACGCGGCATTACGATTACGTCGGCGGCGACGACCTGCCACTGGAAAGACCATCGCATCAATATCATTGATACGCCGGGTCACGTTGACTTTACGGTCGAGGTAGAGCGCTCGCTGCGCGTGCTGGACGGCACGGTCGCCGTGCTGACCGCCCGCGGCGGTGTTGAGCCGCAGACGGAGACGGTCTGGCGTCAGGCAGAGCGTTACAATGTCCCGCGCATGGCGTACGTCAACAAGATGGACATCACGGGCGCGGACTTCTTCAATGTCATGGATATGATGCGTGAACGCCTCAATGCGAACCCGGTGGCGATTCAGCTGCCGATCGGCGCAGAGGATGAGTTCAAGGGCATCATTGACCTCGTGAAGATGGATGCCATCGTCTACGAGGACGATCTCGGCAAGGTGACCGACGAGGTCGAGATTCCTGCTGAGTATGCGGAGCAGGCGGCAGAATACCGCGACAAGCTCCTTGAGGCATGCGCTGAGACGGATGATGAGCTGATGGAGAAGTACCTCGGCGGCGAGGAGCTGACCGAGGCGGAGATCCGCGGCGCTATCCGCAAGGCGACCATCGCCTGCGAGATGACGCCGGTGACGTGCGGCACGTCGTACCGCAACAAGGGCGTTCAGCCCCTGCTCGATGCGATCGTTGACTACATGCCTGCCCCGACGGACATCCCGCCGATCGCGGGTGTGAACCCTGATACGGGTGAGGAGGATCACCGTCCGGCATCGGATAGTGCGCCGTTCTCCGCACTCGCGTTTAAGATCATGACGGATCCGTTCGTCGGAAAGCTCGCGTTCTTCCGCGTTTACTCCGGTACGCTGAACTCCGGCTCGTATGTCTACAATGCGACGAAGGACAGCAAGGAGCGCATCGGCCGCATTCTCCAGATGCACGCGAACAACCGCAAGGAGATCGACATCGTCTACAGCGGCGATATCGCGGCGGCAGTCGGACTGAAGAACACGACGACGGGCGATACGCTCTGCGACGAGAACAACCCGATCATCCTTGAGTCGATGGAGTTCCCGGATCCCGTTATCTCTGTTGCGGTGGAACCCGCGACGAAGAACGATCAGGAGAAGATGGGCATCGCCCTCCAGAAGCTCGCCGAGGAAGATCCGACATTCCGCGTTCACACGGACGCCGAGACGGGTCAGGTCATTATCTCGGGCATGGGCGAGCTGCATCTGCAGATCATCGTCGACCGTATGCTCCGCGAGTTCAAGGTCGACTGCAAGGTCGGTGAGCCGCAGGTTGCATACCGTGAGACGATCCGTAAGCAGGTCAAGGCGGAAGGTAAGTTCGTCCGTCAGTCCGGCGGCCATGGTCAGTACGGTCACTGCTGGCTCGAGCTCATTCCGCAGGAAGCGGGCGAGGGCTTCAGCTTCGAGAACAAGGTCGTCGGCGGCGTGATTCCAAAGGAGTTCATCAACCCGATCGAGGCCGGTGTCCGCCAGGCAATGGAGGGTGGCGTTGTTGCCGGCTATCCGATGGTCGACATCAAGGTCATCGTCTACGACGGCTCGTTCCACGAGGTCGACTCCTCCGAGGCGGCGTTCAAGGTCGCCGGCTCGATGGCGTTCAAGGCAGGCGCGGAGAAGGCAAACCCCGTTCTCCTCGAGCCGTACGTCAAGGTTGAGGTCACGGTGCCTGAGGAGTACATGGGCGACGTTATCGGCGATCTGAACTCGCGCCGTGGACGCATCGACGGCATGGAGCCGCGCAACGGCGTGCAGGTCATCAATGCGTACGTTCCGCTCTCGGAGATGTTCGGCTACTCGACGGATCTCCGTTCCAAGACCCAGGGTCGCGGGAACTACTCGATGGAGGTTTCCTTCTACGACGAGGTTCCTAAGAATATAGCTGACGCTGTTGTCGCCAAGAACAAAGGCGAATAAGGAGGAATTGTTAAATGGCAAAGGAAAAGTTTAACCGCAGCAAGCCCCATGTCAACATCGGCACGATCGGTCACGTTGACCACGGCAAGACGACGCTGACGG
>ERZ773267.631-NODE-631-length-22558-cov-4.586055_pt1 | contig 22558 bp, 19 predicted proteins | sample MGYA00511959_ERZ773267 | MGnify/ENA primary metagenome ERZ773267 (study PRJEB29015, sample SAMEA2738165) | human oral metagenome | biome: human oral; feature: human-associated habitat; material: saliva | place: China | collected 2240 ... | reverse complement strand
GCCGGCAGGCTGCGGCAAGACTAGCTTTGCTCGCGTCGTCGCACGGTCGATGGAGTATGATTTTTACGAATTTGACGGCGGAAATCTCAAGATTGAGGAGTTTCGCAAAATCCTAAAAAACCACGAAAATGCGCTTTCTAAGCCGCTATTTTTCATCGACGAGATCCACCGCCTAAGCAAAACGCAGCAAGAAGCTCTGCTGATACCGATGGAAAACTACCGCGCCGCCATCATCGGAGCCAGCACCGAAAATCCATATTTCACGCTAAGCTCTGGCATCCGCAGCCGCTCGATGCTCTTTGAGTTTAAGCCGCTTGCGAGCGAGGATTTTGAAAAGCTGCTTGAGCGCGTGAGGGGCGAGGTTAAATTTGATATCTCAGACGAAGCCAAAGCCTATCTCGTAAAAAGCAGCGGCGGAGACGCGCGCGGACTGCTAAATTTGCTCGAGTTTGCCGTGAGTCTGGATGAAAAAATAACGTTAGAAAATTTAAAAACGCTACGAGCTAACGCCGTTAGCGAAGGCGTTAGTGAGGACGATGTGCACTACGGACTGGCAAGTGCCTTTATAAAAAGCCTGCGCGGTAGCGACGAAAACGCCGTCATGTACTATCTGGCACGGCTTATCGACGCTGGCGAGAGTGCTGATTTTATCGCGCGCAGGATGGCGATATTTGCCAGCGAGGACATCGGCAACGCCAATCCTAACGCGCTAAATTTAGCCGCTAACGCGCTTGCCACCGTTAGCAAGATCGGCTTTCCCGAAGCGCGCATAATCCTGGCTCAATGCGCGATGTATCTAGCCCACTCGCCAAAGTCAAACTCCAGTTACAAGGCCATAAACGCCGCGCTAGCCTACGTGAAAAATGAACCGCCGCTAAAGATCCCGCCCTATCTCATCAACACCGCACCCGAGGCCAAGGACTATCTGTATCCGCATAGTTTCGGCGGCTGGGTGGAGCAAAAATATCTCGAAAAAACGCTTAAATTTTACGAGAGCAACGGCATCGGCTTTGAAAAGACGCTGGACGAGTGGCTGGCTAAAATAAAATCTAAGGGTTAAATTTGGAAGGCTTACGTTAATTTTGCGACGACTCAAATTTGCCCTGCCGGCTTATTAAATTTGACAAGAAGCATTACGGTCAAATTTAGCGCATTTTTAACTTTTGGGTTTTTGCAGGCTTGTTAAATTTCTCGGTAAATCTCGTAAAACCGCCGTCAAATTTGCAAATCAGCGAGAAGGTCTAGCTAAAACAAAAACCTCCGCGCAAATCAAGAATGCCCTCTAAAACCGCCCGCCTTGTCAAATTTAACTCAAATTTTACCTATATTTTTAAATTAGGCTAAAAAATTTTTATTATTTATTTTAGTTTTATATTTTTTTAAATATACTTGATGAATTTTAAAAAACTTAAAGGCAAATCCATGCTCACCGACCTCGTAAGCTCTATAAATTCATTCCTTTGGGGGCCGTATTTCCTCATCGCGCTACTTTGCGGCACTGGGCTTTATTTTACGATTAGGCTGCGATTCGTGCAGATTTTTAAGTTTAAAATGGGCCTTAATAGGCTTTTTGGCAACTTCTCATTGCACGGCGAAGCGGCGGGAAAATCGGGCATGAGTTCGTTTCAGGCAGTCGCCACGGCCGTTGCGGCACAGGTGGGCACGGGCAACCTCGTGGGTGCCACAACCGCGCTCATCATGGGCGGGCCGGGCGCGATATTTTGGATGTGGTGCGCGGCGTTTTTGGGCATGGCGACAAATTTTGCAGAGATCTGCCTCGCGCAAATTTACCGCACCAAAGACGACAGCGGCCACATGATCGGCGGACCCGCGTTTTATATCAGTCGCGGGCTAAAGAGCCGCTATGCCAAGGTTTTGGCGGCGTTTTTCGCGCTGGCGATCATTTTGGCGCTCGGATTTATGGGAAATATGGTCCAGGCTAACTCCATTTCAGACGGCTTTAAAGGGGCATTTGGTATCCCAAACTGGGCGAGCGGACTGTTTTTGGCGGCGATTTGCGCTACGATCTTTATCGGCGGAGTCAAAGCCATCGCTAGAGTCGCCGAAAAGATCGTGCCTATCATGGCGATCCTCTACGTCGCGGTCGGGCTTGTGATCATTTGCTTTAATCTCGATAAAATTCCAGGTGTCATAGCGCTTATATTTGAAGCTGCGTTTAATCCATCCGCGGCATGGGGCGGCGCGACTGGAGCCACGATAGCTACGGCGATGAGATACGGTATCGCGCGCGGACTGTTTTCAAACGAAGCGGGCATGGGCTCGACGCCTCACGCGCATGCCGCGGCTAACGTCAAGCACCCCGTCGATCAGGCGGTGCTTGGCATCATGAGCGTGTTTGTCGATACCTTTATCGTGCTAAATATCACCGTTTTTGTTGTGCTTAGCGCCGACGTGATACATTTTGAAAACGGCAAAGCCGTGCTAACGGGCATTTCGCTCGTACAAGAGGCCTTTTCTTCGCATGTTTTGGGGCATACGGGCGGATATAGCTTTGTGGCGATTTGCTTGTTTTTCTTTGCTTTTACGACGATTTTGGGCTGGTACTACTTCGCCGAGATCAACGTGCGCTATCTTTTTGGTGCCAAATTCGTGCGAATTTTACAGATATTTGTCGTAGGATTTGTGTTTGCGGGCAGCTTACTAAAGATAAATTTTGTCTGGGAGCTAGCCGATATGTTTAACGGCCTCATGGTGCTTCCAAACCTGATCGCCATCATCGCGCTTAGCCCCGTCGTGGTTAAGCTCCTGAAGGATCACGACGAAGGCAAAGAATACGATCCAAACGAGTATATAAGGAAGGCTTGAGCGGCGTAGTAAATTTTACGGTAGTTAATTTACTTCTTTTTGGCGGGAGAGCAATTTCCCGTGCTTATTTATACTTCAAATTTAGTCTACCGACCGACTTTTGCGGCGTCAAATTTGAGTCAAATTCAAACCCTTTCCGCCGTTTCTAAAACCACGCTTTTTAGCAAATTTACCCCGTTAGCGATATCGCTCCAACTAGAAAATTCCGCCGGATTGTGGCTGATACCGTCTTTAGACGGGATGAAAATCATAGCTGTCGGACAAAGTGCGCTCATATGCATTGCGTCGTGTCCTGCGCCGCTTGGCATGATTTCAAAGCTAAGCCCGAGAGCCGCGGCTTTTTGGGCGATGAGTTTGATGAGGCGGCCATCTAGCGCGCACGGCTCGTCGAATGCTAGTTGCTTGATCTCGCATTTGACGCCACGCTGAGCCTCGATGTGCGAGATTTCAGCCAGGATCTGCTCGTAGGCTGCCTCGCGCGTGGCTAGGTCGATGCCGCGCAGGTCGATTAGCAGCGTCGCCTCGCCCGGCACGACGTTCATGACGCCCGGTTTTACCGTGCAGTTGCCTGCGGTCGCTACCACGCCGTTTACCGCATTTTCTTGCGCGACGTGCTCGACGGCCAGCACTATCTGCGCCGCCGCGCAAAGCGCGTCGTGACGGTACTTCATCGCGGTCGTGCCGGAGTGCTGAGCCTGGCCCTGCACGCGCACGCTAAATCTATGCGGCGCGGCGATGGCGCTTACTACGCCGATTTGGATATTTTCGTTATCTAGTAGCGGTCCTTGCTCGATGTGTAGCTCAAAAAAGCTCTCGTAATTCGGCGTCAAATTTTTAGCCTTTTCGATGCTTGCTAGATCGATGCCAAACTCAGAAAAAATCTCGCTGATAGCGCGTCCTTGAAAGTCGCGCACGTCTTTTAGCTTTTCAAAACCAAGCTTGCCACACATTACCTTGCTGCCGAGCGTCGCGATATTAAATCTGCTCGACTCCTCGCACTCAAAGACGACCAGCTCGAGCGGCCTACGCGTCTGTACACCCTCGTCGTTTAGCGATCTAATCAGCTCTAACCCGCCCAGGACGCCGAGAATCCCGTCAAATTCGCCGCCGTTTATCACGGTATCCAGATGCGAGCCAAACGCTACCGCCGGCAGCTCGGGCTCTGTACCCTCGCGCCTGGCAAAGATATTTCCGATGGCGTCTATGCGCACTTTTAGCCCCGCCTCCTTACAGCGCGCGATAAATAGCTCTCTGGCGGCCTTGTCTTCGCTCGTGTAGGCCAGGCGGCTCATTCCCGCTCCGAAGCTCTCGTCGTTTATCGCATTTATCTCGCTAAAAAGCACCTTAAGTCTATCTAAATTTATACTCATCGCCCGTCCTTTGTATTTAAATTTATCAAATTTTAGCCAAGAAGCATTAAATTTATACTTTAATATTTTTATTTAATATAACATTTAATTTTTGGAGTTTAGATAATGTTTGATATATAAGAGCTAACAAACGCTAACGTTAGTTTTATTAAGATTTAGCGCTAAAATCGGCTTTTGAATATAGAATTTACAAACAGATAAAGTAAAAACTTTATACCATAACATACTAAATTTTACTAACAAATTGCCCGGTTTGAGATATAAATTTGCAGAAAATATGATGGTAAAATTTAAACAAAAGCAGTGGTTTTTGAGGAGAGCGGTTAGCAATATAAATTTGCCGCCTAAAAATCTTTGACTCGTAGCGTATTTGCTGACGAGCCAAAGTTAAATTTGCCTGCTTAAACTAGCTGTGCGCCCGCGCCTTTTACGACCTCGCCGATGACGTAGCCGTCGGTATTTACTAGTACAAAATCTGCGTTTTCTTTCGGAGCTACTACGATCATGCCAACGCCCATGTTAAACGTCCTCATCATCTCGGCGGGCTCGACCTTTTGCGCGATGATTTTAAAGATTTCGGGCGTGCGGATCGCGACATGCTCGATCTTCGCACCTAGTCCCTCCGGAAATACGCGCGGCAGATTTTCCACGATGCCGCCGCCTGTGATATGTGCGAGCGCGTGGATCTTGTCTTTTAAATTTAAAAAATCTGCGACGTAAATCCTGGTCGGCTCCAAAAGCACGTCGATAAGCGCGCGACCGCCTACCTTGTCGTCAAATTTCAGCCCTAGCTCGGCAACCACTTTGCGTGCGAGCGAGAAGCCGTTTGAGTGCAGGCCGCTACTAGGAAGCGCGATTAGTACATCGCCCTCACGTACGAACTTGCTGCGGTCGATCTCGTCCTCTTCTGCGATACCCACGGCAAAGCCTGCAAGGTCAAAGTCGCCTTTTTCATACATCGAAGGCATCTCTGCCGTCTCGCCGCCGATCAGCGCGCAGCGGGCGAGTTTGCAGCCATCGGCGATGCTTTTTACGACCTCTTTGGCGTCCGCGATCTCGAGCTTTGCAGTCGCGTAGTAGTCGAGGAAAAATAGCGGCTCGGCGAAGTTGCAGATGAGGTCGTTTACGCACATCGCGACAAGGTCCTGGCCGACGCCGTCAAATTTACGCGCGTCGATTGCGAGTCGTAGCTTTGTACCTACGCCATCAGTAGCGCCCAGGATCGCAGGTTTTTTGTATCCCGCAGGCAGTCTCACTGCGCCGCTAAATGAGCCGATACCGCCCAAAACGTGCGGAGTTTGCGTTGCCTTAACGAACGGTTTTATAGCGTTTACGAAGTCATTTCCCGCGTCTATATCGACGCCAGCGTCTTTGTAGCTTATCATTTTTGCCCTTTGTTGAAATTTGGTTAATTTTAGCCAAAAATTGCTAAAATCGGAGTAAAAAATCGGAGGCAAAATGCCGCAATTTAAACACGCAATCGTCATCACGGGCAGTATCGGCAGCGGCAAGAGCGCGGTTTGCGAGCTACTTCGTGATCGCGGATTTGAGATCATCGACGCCGATAAGATTTCGCATGATGTTTTGGATCGCTGCGCCGCGCAGGTGACTGAAATTTTCGGCGTGCAATACGTCGTGCAAAAAGACGTACAGGCCGAAAATTTGGACTCGCACGCGGAATTTGGCGTTAGTTCAGGTGAGGAAATTTCGTCCATGCCCTGCGTTTCGGTGGACCGAAAAAAACTAGGCGAGCTGGTGTTTAAAAACCCTGCGGAGCTTGCAAAGCTTGAAGCGCTACTACACCCGAAGATAACGGCTGAAATTTTATCGCAGGCGCAGGCTTTGGAGGTGAAAGGAAAGCTTTATTTCGTCGATATTCCGCTGTTTTTCGAGGGTAAAAGATATGAGTTTTTCGACAAAGTGGCGGTCGTTTATGCGCCAAAAGATACGCTGATCGAGCGCGTGATGAAGCGAAACGAGCTTAGCTACGACGCTGCAAAGCACCGTGTGGAGCTGCAAACTGATATCGAGCAAAAGCGCGCCATGGCGGATTTTATTATAGATAATAGCGGTGATTTGCAAAATTTAAGAGATGAAACCGGGTCTTTTTTGGAAAAAATAGCTTAACCTGTTATGACACGGCATTTTATGCTATTTAAACACTGCTTTAGTTGCTTGGCAGCGCAGTTTGGCGTCATATCTAGCCCTGCTGCTACTTGTAACGCAAACTACGTTGATTATTTTAGTTTATTTGCACTCTTTGCTTTCAAGTTTTACCCGAATAAGCTCTTTGTTCTTTATATAATAAACAAAATCGACGCCGTCAGCTATCTCTCGTACCGCCTTTAATCGCATATCTTCGCAAAATTCTTTTTTGAGTTCCTTTGTTTGCTCGTCTTTTAGCTTGGCTATATCTTTATCATTTAGCGCGTTTTCATCCATTTCTAGCCCTTTTCCAAGCGCATATTGATAAATGATGCGACGATTTTCACAGCTGATTTTTTCGAGCGTATTTATCTCATCTAGTTTTCTCGGGAGACCTGAATTTAGTCGCACCAGCATTTCTTGCACATTTGATGCTTCGCATAGATTTTCTTTCATTTGTTCTTTTGCGTATTCTACTTTACTGCCTATAAAAACTTCTACGCCGATCCAGATCGCGACGGCGATGCCTAAGATAATAAATAAAAATTTGTTGAGTTTGTTTAGGTTTTGATTTAGTTTTTGTATATCCATTTTTGCTCCTTAAATTTGAGGCGGTATTTTATCGGAAAAAACGAAAAATAAAAATTAAAATTTGGAGCGAAATTTGTTTTATTGAGATCGGAGAAAAACAATAAATTTTATTAAACCAAAGATATAGAGAAAAGGAGCGGGAAACCGCCCCTGAGTATTATAAAGCAGCCTTTGCTTTTGAAGCTAGCTCGCTGAAAGCTTTTGCGTCATTCATAGCTAGATCGGCTAAGATTTTTCTATCAAGCTCGATATTTGCTTTTTTAAGTCCCGCGATAAAGCGCGAATAGCTAATGTCGTTTAGGCGGCACGCAGCATTTATGCGCACTATCCACAAGCGGCGGAAGTCGCGTTTCTTGCGGCGTCTGTCGCGGTATGCATAGACCAAACTTCTTTCTAATTGCTCTTTGGCTTTTCTAAAGTGTTTGTGTCTAGCGCTGAAAAAACCTCTAGCTAGTTTTAAAACTTTTTTATGGCGTCTTCTTCTAACTACGCCTGTTTTTACTCTTGCCATATTTATCCTTTACAAATCGGCGCTCACCGAGTGAGTCTTGCCCCAAATTTGGGGGAGTTTGGAATGACTTTTCGTCAAAAACTTAAATTCCGAGCATCGCTTTGACGCTTGCGACGTTTGTGCTGTCTACGTATTGAGGCGAGCGTAAATCTCTCTTGCGGTTGCGAGATTTTTTAGTCAAAATGTGGCTTCTAAAAGCAGAGCCTCTTTTGATCTTGTTTTTGCCCACTTTAAAACGTTTAGCAGCGCCGCGAACTGTCTTCATCTTAGGCATACTAATCCTTTTAAAATTTCTTTTACGCCTTACGCGTAAGAGTGGGATTATACCCAAAATTCCTTTAAGAAATTTAAATTTGACAGTGCGCGCGATAAAATACAAAACAAATTTGAAATACAATCTTGAAAATAGCTTAAATTTTAGATTTAATTAATATTTTTAGTCCTATAATTTCACTTAGATTTATTATCTCAAATCAAGGAGTAACGATGAAGATGAAGTTTCTCGCCTCGGCGGCGGTAATAAGCGCAATGTTTTGCGCAAACGCGTTAGCTTGCACGACTATTTTGGTTGGAGAGGGAGCCTCTGACGACGGCTCTATGTTGATAGCCAGGAGTGCCGATAGTAAGGCGATAAAGGCGCAGGTATTTTTGATACACCCCAAAAAATCCAATCAAAAAGGCGTCCACAGCTCAAAAGCGCATGACGGCGCAAATGATTTTACATATCCGCTGCCAAAAGAAGGCATGAGATACACGACGATAGCAAACTCGCACACCAAGCTTCACGGCGCAGTCGGCTACAATGACGCTGGCGTGGGCATCAGCGGCACCGAGACCATATATGCTAAAGACGAACTGCTAAAAATCGATCCGTATAACGAAGCGACGGGCATCACGGAGGACGATATCCCAGACGTCTTGCTGCCTCGCATGAAAAGCGCGGCGCAGGGCGTGAAACTGCTCGGCGAGATAGTGGAAACTACGGGCGCGGGAGAGGGTTTTGGCGTAGTGTTCGTGGATAAAAACGAGCTTTGGTACTTTGAAACGGGCACCGGTCATCACTGGATGGCGGTTAAACTACCAAAAGACGAATACTTCGTCTCCGCAAACCAAGGCAGACTACAAAACTACAAAGAAAACGATCCAAATTTTATGGGGTCGAAAAATTTGATCAAATTTGCCCAAGATAACGGCGCCTACGACCCGGCAAAAGACGGCGAATTTCAGTTTACGAAAGCCTACACCAGAGACGACGAGAGAGATATGACCTACAACTATCCGCGCGTTTGCTGGGTGCAGCAGATGTTTAACCCCGAGCTAAAAGACAAGCAGACCCTTAACGGCGGCAACTATCCGGTATTTTTAAAGCCGGCTAAAAAGCTAAGCGTGCAGGATCTAAAAAACGCGCTTAGATCCCACTACGACGGCACGCCTTACGATAACTACGCGAGTAAAGACGAAAATCAAAAAAATATCTACCGCGCCGTGAGCGTCTTTAGAACCTACGAGTCGCACGTCATGCAGGTGCGTCCGTGGCTACCGCAAGAGATCGGCAGAGTGACCTACGTGGCGCTTGGCATGTCGGAGCTTGGCGTTTATTTGCCGTATTACTACGGCCTCGACAAATTTATCGACGGCTACGATAAAGGCTCGTATAAGGCCGACGACGAGTCGATTTATTGGACGTATAGAAAGTTGCAAACTCTTGTGATGATGGACTATGATAAGTATTCGCCGGTCGTAAAAAAGGCATACAAGGAGTTTGAAGACGCGCTCGCGGTCAAACAGGCTAAATTTGAAGACGAATACGTCAAACTCTACAAAAAAGACAAAGCCAAAGCGAACAAGCTGCTAAACGAATTTTCGACGAATATGATGAAGGAAGCCAAGGCTCTAACGAAAAATTTGACGAACGAAATCTTCACGATGCTAACTGATGACACCGACGCAAAGCTAAAATCGCTAAATAAAGGCAAAAAAGACTAGGCAAATTTAAGGGGCGGGCTGCGGCCTGCCTCAAATTAGCCCAAATTTGATAAAAACTTCTTGATTTATTTTTTAAAAATCTTTATAATACGGCTCAAATTTGACCCCAAAAGGATGAGCTTAATGCCTTGCCCCATGCCTGAGACTCTTTAATCTTAGCAAAAAAACTGCAAACGACTTTAAAAAAACAACCAAATTTTTAAATAATTTCACGTTTTTAAACATTAATATAAATTTATTTCTATCGCCGCGCAGGGCGCATTGTAATTGCTTTTTTAAAAACAAAACGAAGCAGCGTCTGAAATTTGGGCGAAATTTGTTTAGTAGAGCTTTTTATAAATTTTATTTTAGTTTGCGAAAAAGCGGTTGCCACCCGCCGTTTCTAAGCTCGCTCTTTTGAGCGACTTTGAATGAGCTTAAAATTTAAAAATAAAAAATCAAATTTAAAGGAATTAAAATGATAAAAAGTTATGTTACGGGTTTCCCGCGAATCGGAGAAAAAAGAGAGCTAAAACGCGCGCTTGAAGGTCTTTGGGCTGGCAAAGAGGGCTTTAGCGAGGAGAATTTGCTAAGCGTCGCTAAAACGCTAAAAAACAGGCACTGGCAATACCAAAAAGACGCCGAGATTTCGGCTATCAGCGTAAATGATTTTTCATTTTACGATCTTATGCTTGATAGCATCGTCGCATTTGGCGCCGTACCGCCTAGATTTGCAAATTTGAGCGGACGCGAGCAGTATTTTGCCTGCGCGCGCGGCAACAAAACCGGCGTAGCGATGGAGATGACGAAGTGGTTTAACACAAACTACCACTACATCGTGCCTGAGCTTAGCGCCGAGACGACCTTTAAGCTAGACGCGTCAAAAATCCTTGCCGAATACGAAGAGGCAAAGGCTGCGGGCGTAAAAGGCAAGGTAAATTTGATCGGACCTATTACATTTTTGGCGCTTTCAAAGACCACCGACGGCAGCTGCCCGTTTAAAAACCTAAACGCTCTAGTCACCGAATACAAAAAGCTTCTTGAGCTACTTTCGACGCTTGACGATGAGATTTTGGTGCAGTTTGACGAGCCGATTTTCGCGACCGATAAAAACGAAGATATCCAACTTAGCGTCATCGGTAAGGTGTATAATGAACTAGCCGAAGCCGCCGGCAACGTAAAAATCGTATTTATGACGTATTTCGAACACGCGCTAAAGGCGGTTGCAGAGGTAGCCAAAACTAAAATTTACGGTATCGGACTAGATTTTGTTTACGGAAAAAGAAATTTTGAAGCGCTTGAAACTATCAAAAACAGCCACTTAACGCTATTTGCAGGCATTATCGACGGACGAAATATCTGGAAAAGTAACATCGACGAAAAGGTAAATTTAGTCCGCGAGATTGGAGAAAAAATCGGCGGCAAAGATTTCTATGTCGGACCTAGCTGCTCGCTACTTCACGTGCCATACACACTAAAATACGAAGAAAAACTAAACTCAGAGGTCAAAAGCTGGCTGAGCTTTGCCGTAGAAAAACTAGACGAGATCAAAATCATAACCAAACTAGCTAACGGCGTAGCGCTAAACGCGGCGGAGAGCAAAATTTACGAAGAAAACAAAGCTGCGGTTAAAACGCGCGCGACGTCAAATTTGATCCACTCCTCAAGTGTGCAAAACCGTGTGAAAAATCTAGTCAAATTTGAGCGTGAAGATAAATTTGAAGATCGCATCAAAATCCAACGCGAAAGCCTAAACTACGGCATCCTACCGACTACGACGATAGGTAGCTTCCCGCAAACCGTCGAGCTAAGAGTGCTTCGCCAAAACTTCAAAAAAGGCGAGATCGACGCGAGCGCGTATGAAGCCGGCATCAAAAAATACATCGACGACTGCGTCAAATTTCAAGAAGATATTGGCCTAGACGTGCTAGTCCACGGCGAGCCTGAGCGTAACGACATGGTCGAGTATTTCGGCGAGCAGATCGAGGGCTATGCCTTTAGCGAGAATGGCTGGGTGCAAAGCTACGGCAGCCGCTGCGTGAAACCGCCTCTACTTTTTGGCGACGTGAGCCGCCCAAAAGCGATGACAGTCGAGTGGATGAAATACGCCCAAAGCCGCACTAGCCGCATAATGAAGGGCATGCTAACGGGTCCTGTAACCATGCTAAACTGGAGCTTCGTACGCGACGACCTACCTCGCAGCGAGGTGGCTAAGCAGCTTGCGCTTTGCATATTTGACGAGATCGCAGACCTGCAAAATGCCGGCATCCGCATCATCCAAGTGGACGAAGCGGCGTTTAAAGAGGGCTATCCGCTACGCGCCGAAAACATACCTGCGTACGAGAAATTTGCGGTTGATTGCTTTAAGCTCTCCGTTAGCTCGGCCGAGCCAAAAACGCAGATCCACACGCATATGTGCTACTCCGAGTTTAACGACATTATTAAGACGATCGAGGCGATGGATGCCGACGTAATCAGCATCGAGACCGCTCGCAGCGGCAACGAACTGCTAAAGATCTTTAAATCAGTCGGCTATAAACAAGAAGTCGGCCCTGGCGTCTACGACATCCACAGCCCGCGCGTACCTAGCACCGACGAGATCGTGCGCCAGATCCGTGCGCTACTCGAGGTTCTACCGAAAGAACAGCTCTGGATCAACCCGGACTGCGGCCTAAAAACGCGCAAATGGGAAGAGGTCGAGCCGAGCCTAAAAAATATGGTCGAAGCCGTCAAAATCGTAAGAAATTCATAATTTCGACCGCTTGCGACTCGGATAAATTTGTCGCTTTTGCCGCTTAAATTTGCGGCCGAAGCGACTTTTGTCCGCTAAATTTTGGGCGATGATGTTTAAAACTCGCTCAAATTTGACGCGGAGCAAATTTGTCGGTCGCGGCGAATAATTTATCCTGCGCACGCGCCGTCGCAGTGTAAATTTAACCGCAAACGGCGGGGTTTTCTACATTTTAAATTTGGAAATTTCATGTTAAAAGAAAAAATTTTAAACAAAGAAAAGGGGCTCGTGCTCTACGGACTAACGCCGCCCAAGGCCGAATTTGACGAGGCTAAGCTGCGCGACATCTCGGATCGCTGGACGGGTAGAATAGAGAGCATAAACGCCGACGGACTCGTGCTTTATGAGGTGCAAGACGAGAGCGAGCGAAACGATAGCGAGAGGACGTTCGAGTTTAGCGGCACGCTAAGTCCCGAAATCTACTACCGAGACTACCTAAACGTCGCGACGCCGAGCGTTTTTTACCGCGTGGCTAGCGGCTACGACGAGGACGCATTTCGCGCGGCGATTGCGGCTCAAAGCTCAAATCTAAACGTGCTAGTCGGAGCTACGTCTAGCTCGCAAAAAGTGCGTCTAAATTTGGCTCGTGCGTACGAGATCGCTGGCGAATTTGAAAATTTGGCCGTCGGCGGAGTGTGTATCGCCGAGCGTCACGCCAAAAAAGGCGACGAGCCGCAAAGGATGCGCGAAAAGATCGCGGCTGGGGCGAAGTTTTTCATCTCGCAGGCGATTTTTGACGCGGATATGACGCGTAAATTTTTAGAGGACTGCGCGGCCGCAAAGATAACCGAGCCGATATTTCTCACGTTTTCAACGGCGGGCAACCCAAAAACGCTAGAGTTTATCAAATGGCTAGGTGTTAGCGTGCCTAGCGCAGTCGACGTGCGGTTAAACGCTAGTGAGGACTATCTGGCGCAAAGTTGCGAGATCATCAAGGAAATTTGGCGCGAACTAAAGAAATTCGGCGACGAAAACGGGCTAAATTTGAGCGCAAACATCGAAAGCGTGATGGCAAAACGTGCCGAGATCGAGGCTAGCCTAGAGCTAGCTCGCGAGTTTAGGCAAATTTAGGAGCGAGGATGGCGGATACGGACGAGCTCCACGCTAAGAAAAAACTCGCCGGCGCGCTCAAAATAGTCGCTATCGCGGTAGCGACCTTGATCGCCGCACCCGTCTTTTTTGCGATATTAAGCGCAGCCCTAAACGGCGGGTACATTTTTGTCGGCGTTATAGCCGCCGTTTTTTTTATTCCTTCGGTTCGTAGCTTTGTTTTAAAACTATTTGAGCGACCATCGCAAATTTCAAACACAAATGCTCAAAATTTGGTTTCAGACGAGCTTGCTGCCCAGTTGAGCGAGCTAGAAAACGAGCGCTTAAATTTAGTGACTGCCGTTAAAGAAACGCGCCTAATCGCTCTTGGAGTTTGTATTTGCGCCTGGGTTGTGACGAGTCGCTTATCAGACGACGGCATATTTGGCGCGGCGTGCGGCGCGGTGTCTTATGCGGCGACCATGAGTCTCTTGACTGCTTCGAAAAGGCGAAGATTTAGATCAAATTTTAAACGGCAAATCATAGAAAATATCGTAAAAAAACATGGACTAAGCTATGATAAAGACCGTGGATTAGAGCTTTACGATTTTTTCGTGATTTATGATTGCAGGGTTGACGAGTGGCATAGGGAGGATCTTGTGGAAGGCGAGATAGAGGGCGTTAGGATTAAATTTAGCGACTTTTATGCAGCTAAAAAGATAAAGAATAAAAATAATACCGAAACCGTTGTGCAATTTAAAGGCGTGCTTTTTAAGGCCGATTTTAATAAAAATTTAAGTTCTATAACTCAAATTTCGCATATAAATTCAAAAAATTTAAAAATATATGGTGAAAAAGCAAATATGGACGACGTGAGATTTGAGGAGATATTTGATGTGTATGCAACCGATCAAATAGGCGCTAGATATGCGCTTAGTCCTGCTTTGATGGAGAAATTTACTGAGCTTTATTTTAGATTAGGTGCGCCCGTAAATGCCGTTTTTAAAGACAATCAAATACTTATTGCGATGGAGACAGGTCTGGATAGTTTTGAACCAAATATAAATAAAACACTAATGAGTAATGAAACTATAGCGTTTTACGAGAGCGAGATAGCAAGCTTTATCCAAATAGTAAAAGAGTTAAATTTAAACCGCAAAATTTGGTAATTTTAAAATTTGGACGGATTTGTGGGTTGCAGCTCAAATTTGAATGCAATGATAAAATTTTACGTAAATTTAATCACGATATAGCGTAAATATTTTCTAAACATTAAAGCGTTTTTGTAGTATAACCGTCTTACAAATCCACACAAAGAAGTCGTCATGAAAAAGTTGATTTTCGCGATCTTTTTGGTGTGTTTGGCGTTGTCTTCGGCACAAGGCGGCCAAGAGTACGGCGATGGATTGAGAGCCGTATCCAGAGGAGAGTGGGCTAACGCGGTGCAGTATTTCACGGCAGCTTGTTATAACTATAACGATAACGAAGCAGGCTCTTGCAAAGAGCTTGGCGTGATATACGAGTACGGCAAGGGCGGTGCGGGTCCTCAGAGAGTGAAAAAAATGACGCTCTCTCAAAGCAAGCTTACGCGCAATGCTGCAAAAAGAGCGGTGGCCACATGAGAGAGTGCTGCAAAAAGGTCGGCAAATAATCGCTGCCTAAAGTTTCGGTTTTAAACGCGGCCGCTTGTAAGGCCAGATTTGACTTCTCAAGCGGATCGCATACGAAATTTACGTTTAGCGATTTTGGCTCAAATTTATCAAATTTTGCTTCTTTGGTGTTATCGCGCGTAGGTATGTTTTGTGAGACTACAAATTTGGGTTCAGGCGACATTTTCTAAATTTGCCGAGCTTGTTTTTGATTTTATTCGGTCAAATTTTGCTTGGCGGCCTGAAGTACTTTTTCTAGCTTTTTGTTATTTTTACCGTCTTTTTCGAGATATAGTCGCTGCTGTTCGTTGAGTGCTTTAAAAATTTGCGCTCGCTCTTCGCCGCCCGTCATCTCAAGCAGTACCTGCGCCCAGTTTGCAGGATAACTAAGATAATATTGCCCTATTCCCGCAAGAGTTTTTTGCATTCGCTTAGCGTCGCTATTTAGATTATGAACGGGATAGGCGGAGGCGATTTTTAGCGTTTCTCGCTCCGCCATTTCGCAGGAGATAAGCCCCTTTGCTAGCTCGATACGTATTTTTAAAATTTCTTTGATTTGATCGTTTGTGTAGCGATTTGACTTGCTTGAATTTTCTTTTTGCATGATTATAAAATGCCTTAAAATTTAAAAACCGAGATCCAAAAGCAGATATTTGTCGTCAAATTTTGCTTTGCATTTTGTCTGTTTTTATGATCCTGTCGGTTTGTGTAATTTTTATACCGCTTACTTCTCGCAATCTTTTGCTGTTAGCTTTATTCGGCCAAAAAGCGACCCGCTTGGCAGACTGTAGTCCATTATGATACTTTTTGCCCTTTGTAATAGCGCAAGAGTATCTTCGTTGAGGCAAAATTCTTCCACTAAAATCTCTTTCATGGCAGATAAAAAATCTTTTTTATTTTCTCCTGAAATAGCTTCCCAGTTTATATCTTGCGATTCTTCAAAAATATATTTGTAAGTGAGTACGTCGTTTTCACAGCTTATATCGGCAATTTTTACGCCATCATAATCAGCTTGATTTAATGTAGATTTTGCGCCGATAACGGCTAGTCTTAGATACGGACTGCACTCCGCGCCAGCCAGAGCTAGCGCAAGAGTGCAAACGAGACAAATTTTTCTCATCTTTTCGGCGTTACTAACATATTGACGTAGCGGCCTTCTAGTAGCGGCTCTTTATCGCGGTCGGAGACCTCTTTTATCATCTCCCAGACTTTTTGCAGCATCGCGACGCCCGCTTCTGGATTGCTCATCTCGCGGCCTTTTAGAAATACGCGAAATTTGACGTGTTTGCCGTCTTCTAGAAACTCAAGCGCGTGCTTGACTTTGTAGTTGATGTCGTTTTGAGCGATTTTGACGGAGAGCTTGATCTCTTTTACTTCGATCGTTTTTTGCTTTTTCTTGGCCTCTTTTTGCTTTTTTTCCTGCTGGTAGCGGAATTTGCCGTAGTCCATTATTTTGCAAACGGGAGGTTTGGCATCAGGTGCGATTAGCACCAGATCAAGCCCCATTTTCTCGGCTATTTTCAAGGCCTCAACTCTTGGGATGACGCCGTATGCGGTGCCGTCGTCTCCCACGCATCTCACTTCGCTCGCTCTGATATCTTCGTTGAGCAACACTTCGTTTTCTTTAGCCAATTAGTTTTTTCCTTTAAGTTGAAATTTGTTGATTATATCCAAAAATATTGTGTTTTTATTGTATTTTTCGTAGAAATTTATTGCGCCGTGACAATTTTTGCAGATTTTGGTAAAAGCCAGGCTTAGCATAAAGCCGCGCCTAGCTCAAATTTGACGGATTTTGGTCCGTATTTCAAAAAGTTACCTCGGCGAGTTTTGATTTTAGCAGCTCGACAAATTCGTCCAGTTTCATATCTTTTTGCTCCCTGGTCGTACGGTCGCGCAGAGCGATGGCGCTATTTGCCACTTCGTTGTCGCCAAGTACCGCGATCATCGGCACGCGTTGTTTTTCTGCAGTGCGGATGCGTTTGTTTAGGCTCTCGTTTTTGCTCGCGATTTCGCTATCTACGCCGATTTTGCGAAGCTCTTTGGCGACTGTTTTGGCGTAGTCTAGATGCGCGTCGCTAATCGGCACGATGACTACTTGCGTAGGCGCTACGAAAAACGGTAGCTCGCCGCCCGTGTGCTCGATCAAGATGCCGATAAACCTCTCAAAGCTTCCCAGTAGTGCGCGGTGAAGCATGACGGGCTGTTGGCGTTCGTTATTTGCGTCGATGTAGCCAAGATCAAAGCGCTCAGGTAGGTTAAAATCGACCTGGATCGTGCCGCACTGCCATTTTCGCTTCAAGGCATCGGTGATTTTTATGTCGATTTTTGGACCGTAGAATGCGCCGCCGCCCTCGTCGATACCGTATTTAAAGCCGTTTTCGTCAAGCGCTTCTTTTAGCGCTTTGGTCGCAGTTTCCCAAATTTCGTCCCCGCCGATCGCTTTTGCAGGCTTGGTCGAAATTTCCATCTCGTAGTGAAAGCCGAAATTTTCCATTATTTTGCCGGCAAATTTTAAAATTTCTAGGATATTTTCCTTTATTTGGCTTGGCATACAAAAGATGTGCGAGTCATCCTGGGCAAATTCGCGCACCCTGAAAAGTCCGTGCAAAACGCCGCTTTTTTCGTGGCGATGCACGACGCCGTATTCGAAAAATTTAAGCGGCAAATCGCGGTATGAGCGGATGTCGCTTTGATAGACCTTGATGTGGCCGACGCAGTTCATCGGCTTTATGCCGTATTCGGCCTCGTCGATCGTCGTAAAGTACATATTTTCTTTATAGTTTGCGTAGTGGCCGCTCTTTTTCCACACGTCGGCTTTTAGTAGCTCTGGTCCGCGCACTGGCTCGTAGCCGCGGTCGCGGTGAGCTTTGTATAAAATTTGCTCGAGTTTGGAGCGTAAACGTCCGCCGTTTGGTAGCCAGATCGGTAGGCCGCCGCCAATCTCTTCGTCGAAGGTAAACAGCTTCATCTCGACGCCAAGCTTTCTGTGGTCGCGTTTTTTGGCCTCTTCGATGATGCGGATGTGCTCTTTTAGGCTCTCCTTATCGGCAAATGCCGTGCCGTAGATGCGGTTTATCATCTCGCGCGTCTCGTCGCCGCCCAGATACGCTCCTGCTACTCGGGTTAGTTTAAAAAATCTTAAGAATTTGGTATTTGGCAAGTGCGGTCCTCGGCATAAATCCTCGAAATTTCCTTGCTTGTAGCTGCTGACTTCGCCCTCGGGGATGCGTTTTAGCACCTCTTGTTTTAGCTCGTCGTCTTTAAATTTATCGCTCATAAAGGCTTTTGTGGAGCTTGCTTTTACGATGTCAAGCTTTGCTTCAGCGAGCTCTTTCATCTTGGCTTCTATCGCCGCTAGATCTTCGTCGCTAAGCTTGCTGTTGGCCTCATCGACCTTGAAATCATAATAAAATCCGTCCTCGACGTTTGGTCCGACGAAAAATTTGGCCTGCGGATAAAGCTCTTTGATAGCCTGCGCCATGAGGTGCGCACAGGAGTGCCTGATGACGTTTAGCGCGTCGGGGGAGTTGTCAAAATAAATCGGTTCTGCGGCGTTTTCTCGCCCGTTGATACTCTGAGTATCGACTATGTTTCCATCCAGTTTGTATGCGATGATATCGCTCATTTTGCGTCCTTTTTATCGAAACATCTTTCTTACGCTGAAAGAATTGGGCTTGATTTTAGCTAAATTGTTTTTAAGCTTTACTTAATGTTTTATTTGATTTGGGTTTAAACGGCGGTCAAATTTGAGTTTTGAATATAGTAGAATATATTGATTAAATTTTAAATATTGCTAAATCGGTAATATTCTCAATATAATTTATTATACTTTAAGAAAACTATCGCTAATATTTCATCGAATGAATCATGCATTTATCTCGTCTTTGCATTGTTTTGATTCATTTTTCTCCCAAATTGCGCAAAGGAGTGGTTGCCTTTGCGCTTTAACCTCTAAAATTTATTTCCAAAACCTGCACAAATTGACGCTAACGAGTTAAAATTTAGAAAATAAATATATTCTGGCTTTAGTTTGCAAATTTGACGTTTGGATTTAAGGTGCGAAATAAGTAAAATTTGATGAAATTTGAATCAAAAGAAGCGAAATGGTGGCCCCGAATGGACTCGAACCATCGACCACTACCATGTCAAGGTAGTGCTCTACCAACTGAGCTACGGGACCTAAAAATGGAAATTTACCCAAAATAATATTGAAATTAGCTTAAATTTTGCGATTTTTCGTAAAAAGCAAAATTTGGGCGCGGTCGCATTTCGTCAAATTTGACCCCGCTAGACAATCTGAAAGTAAAATTACATAAAGATTATATTTTAATAGAAAAGTCTTGATAAATATTAAAAATAAAATCTCATAAATTCATCTTTTTATGGTCAAATTTATATTAAATCCCCTAAATTTAGGGATATTTATGATAGAGCAAATTTTTAATAAAACTCACAGTAAACTCACGATATTATAATTATAATGCCGTTATGATATTTCATCCAAAGGAGAATGTATGCAAGAGCAAATGTCAAGACGCGATTTGTTAAAGCTAGGTATGGCGGGTGCGGGTGCGCTTGCGCTAGGTTCGGTAAATGCGCAAGCAAGCGCGCTAAACACAAAAGACGTCAAATTTGATGAAGAGTGGGATGTGATCATCATCGGCTCGGGCTTTGCGGGGCTTGCGGCGGGCTTAAAAGCAGCCGAAAAGGGCAACAAAGTCTTGATTCTAGAAAAGATGGGTCGCATCGGCGGCAACTCCGTAATCAACGGCGGCGGTATGAGCGTACCGATGAATCCCGTGCAGGAAAAAACGGGCGTTAAAGACAGCAAAGAGCTATTTATGAACGACTGCTTAAAGGCAGGACTTGGCATCAACCACCCTGAGCTTTTAAGCACCCTAGCCGATCGCGGTTTGGACGCGTTTAAATTCCTCGTTGATAGCGGCGTGCAATTTAAAATGGATCACTGCGCGCACTTCGGCGGACACAGCGTCGCGCGCTCGATGCTAACTACAAATGATAGCGGCTCGGGCTACATCCAACCGATGCTTGAAAAATTTGAAGCGCTGAAAGACAAGGGCTGCGAGCTTCGCCGCCGCGCCAAATTTGACGACTTCGTACTAGATGACAGCGGCCGCGTCGTGGGCGTGACGATCAGAGAAGAGTATAGGTTTGACGATAAGCTTTACAGCGATGACCTAGAAAACACTAGCGGCACGAAAAAAACGCTAAAAGCAAACAAAGGCGTAGTTTTAGCAGCCGGTGGATTTTGCCGCGATAAAATTTTCCGCAAACTTCAAGATCCGCGCATCCCTGATGACGTCGATAGCACAAATCACGCGGGAGCTACCGCGGGCGTGCTGCTAAAAGCCTTTGAGATCGGCGCGTATCCTGTGCAGGTCGATTGGATCCAGTTCGGTCCGTGGGCAAGCCCCGATGAGAAGGGCTTTGGTACCGCTCCGATCCTAACTCAGCAAGGCACCTTTAAATACGGTATCGCCGTGGACGTTCGCAACGGCAAACGCTTTATGAACGAGCTAGCCGACCGCAAGACCCGCGCGGACGCGGAGTTTAAAATTTTACGCGAGGATCCGAAAGCCTATCCGATAACCTTCGCCGATACCAAAATGGCGTTTAAAGACCTAAGCGAAGAGATCATCCAAAAAGGCATGGCAAGCGGCAAGCTAGTGGGCGAATGCGCGAGTCTAGATGAGATCGCCAGTAAATACGGCGTGCCTGCGGATGCCTTAAAAGAGAGCGTCAAAAAATACAACGAAGGCGTCAAAGCCAAAAAAGACGAGTTTGGCAAACAAGAAAGCGCGCTAAGCGAGATCAACGAGGCAGGACCGTTCTACGTCATCCGCCTATCGCCGAAGCCTCACCACACCATGGGCGGCCTAAAGATCAACACTAAAGCTGAGGTCATCTCAAGCAAGACCAATAAGCCGATCCCTGGCTTATATGCCGCAGGCGAGATCACCGGCGGTACGCACGGCGCGAGCAGACTAGGTACGGTTGCGATAACCGACTGCATAGTGTTTGGGATGATTGCTGGAGAAAATCTAGCCTAAATTTGGTAAAACGGAGTTCTCGCGAGCGCTTTTAAATGATTTCGTAAATTTCGCCCTGCGACAGACTATATGTCTAGTCTTGGGACGAAATTTACTTCAAAACATTTAAAATCATCTCGCGATAATCCGTTTTTATTTCGTATCGCAGGTCAAATTTAAGACTAAATTCGAGAATTCGGCTTGCGATACTTTGTTAAATTTGATGGTAAATTTGTAAAATTTACTCCCGAAACCGCGACGCTTTGCGTCAGCAAAGCTATGTCGCCACCTCTCACGTCGTAGGGGTTGGGGGATTGTTAAGGGGGAAGGGAGCTCTTTTGCATCGCGACGCTTGCAACTGCAAAGCAGAGCGTAATTCAAGCCCCTTCCCCCTTAACAAGAAGACAAATTTAAAGTTGTCGCGTATAGTGTGCTATGAAAATTAAAGACCAAATTTTGCCGGCTCAAATTTAACGACCACAAAGAATTAAACATTAAGACAAAAGAAGCGTTCTTTTATCTTAATCCCTCAGAAAGGAATTCGCATGAAACATAAAGCGTTTCTCGCCTTGTGCGCATCTATGCTATTATGCTCTTTTGCATTTAGCGCAGGTGCACCAAGCGCAAAGATAACGTCTTTAGCCGATCTTAACGTCACCGATGAACTGCGAGCCAAACACCCTTTAAAGCCTCATCACGAAAAACTAAGCTTCACCTGTCTTGATTGTCACGAAGGACAAGGAAACGACGCTAGTAAATTTAAATCTATCGGCGATAAAGGCTGTTTGTCCTGTCACGGCGACAAGAAAAAGATAGCTAAAAGACTAGAATACATGGATCTGCTAAAAGCAAATCCCCACAACTCGGTTCACGACGGCCCTACGCTATACTGCGACGAGTGCCACAACGAGCATAAAAAATCAACCAATATGTGCACGGAGTGCCACGAACACGAAGTTCCGCAATGGATGGGGGTAACGCCATGAAAATTTCAAAGAAAGTACTAGCGCTTATTATATTAGTAAGCGGCATTATAGGGTTTTTAGTCGTGCTTCCAGTGCATTACGCCCTAGAAGAAACTAGCGGAGAGAAGTTTTGCGTAGTATGCCACGAGATGGATCCTATGGTTATAGCCTATAGCAACGACGTTCACAGCGGCAAAGGCAAAAGCGGAGTAAGGGCTAAATGCGTGGACTGCCACATACCTCATGATAACCTAGCCAAATACGTCCTAATTAAAGCTAAAAACGGACTAATGGAGGGATATATTCATTTCTTTAAAGACCCAGAGGCTATAGACTGGCATAAAAATAGAGAGAAAAGAGAGCACTTCGTATTTGATAACGGTTGCGTTAGCTGCCATACGAATTTGGTAGATAATAAACTAACAAGCCCGCAAGCTCAAAAGATGCACGCTCACTATCAAAGCTTGCTAAATACCGATAAGCAACTAACCTGCGCTAGCTGTCACGCCGAGGTAGGCCACAGCGGACTAAACAACATGCTAAACTACTGGAAGCCTGAATACAAAATCTACGAAAAGAAAGCCGCAATCAAAAAAGAAGAGATAAAGAAGGCTTATTTTGGGGAGGATTATGTAGCACCCAAAGAGGTGAAGGGTGAAGATAAAG
>ERZ773267.630-NODE-630-length-22564-cov-15.241948_pt1 | contig 22564 bp, 27 predicted proteins | sample MGYA00511959_ERZ773267 | MGnify/ENA primary metagenome ERZ773267 (study PRJEB29015, sample SAMEA2738165) | human oral metagenome | biome: human oral; feature: human-associated habitat; material: saliva | place: China | collected 2240 ... | reverse complement strand
GCGGCGGAAAGAACATTGCGACCTTGAAGGCGAGCAAGCAGACGCTTGCGGGCGCGATCAAGGTTGGCAACGATTCCACCTTAAATCTTGAGCTTAGCGACGGCTCGAGCTTTGAAGGTTCCGTGGACGGCAAAATCAGCAATGCAAAGGGCGAGAGCGTTTCGACCGAAGTCGGAACCGTCTCGGTGACCCTGGACAGCACAAGTACCTGGACGCTCAGCGCGGACAGCTATGTGAGTTCCTTTAACGGAAATGCGGCGAATGTGACGGCCAACGGGCACACGCTCTATGTGAACGGCGTAGCGCTCACGGGAACCAAGTAAAGAAACGGTAAAGAGGCAGAGATAAACACTTCATGTAGCGGCGCTTGTCATCGCAATACGCTATCGTAAGCACTAAGGGATACAGAGAAAAAGAGACGGCCTTCCGTAGTTTGGGAGGCCGTCCTTTTATGCGCTTGACCACGTCGATGCGAATGCTTGTAGCTCAGACGCTTCGAACGGCCGGTTTTGCTTGTGCTTCCTGCGCAAAGCTTTTATAATGTGAAGCACAGGTTTCTGTAGCTCAGTTGGATAGAGCGTTCGCCCCCTAAGAAAAATGTTATCATGCGCCAAACCGAATTTCGAATTTTTTGTTCGGCGTTCGAAACGGGAAAGGGGGATTCAGAGCACCGAAGTGCGGCGAGCAGAGTCATTTGATTCATGGTTTTCTTGACCATCACGGCAAAGCCTTGAAAATAAAGGAAAATCCAATATGTCTTCGTACCTCAGCTGGATAGAGGGTTCGCCTCCTAAGCGAAACGTCGGCGGTTCAAATCCGCCCGGGGACACGTCTGGACAGGGGAAGATTGCACAATCTCCCCCTGTTTTCATCTAAAAAAACAGAGATCCGATTAGATGCAATCTAAAAAACAGGCTTTTTTTCTAATTCCGGAGTAAGTCCTCAGAGGGGACGCGAGCTAAAAATGGCGGGAGGTCGTGAGTTTTTTGCTGCGCAGCAGTGTTTACCGGTGCTCAAACCGGAAAAACAAATTAGAAATATGGCAATTATATACGGAGAATGTCTAAATGCATTAGAAATTAGGGACTGAGAATTTTGGATTTCCAAAGGCACGCGCCTTGATTAGCCCGATTCCTCTCACAGTCCTCTCATACGATATCTTACATAGCCCTGTAGTGAAGAAAATTCACTGCGGGGCTTTGTCGTCTCCGGATTTTCCGGAGGCGTAGCAAAGAGAGGAGGATATCAGCTTGAGAGGGAACAAACAGAAACGAAGAAGAGTCATTCTGGTGGAGGGCGTTCGCTACTACGATGACAAGCCGGAAAGCTGCAGACGCTGCTTCTTCTGGAAAAACCGCAAGGCCGGTTGCATCCTGGAAGAGCGGAACTGCTACTATCTGGCAGAGAGCGTGAAGAACGAGCAGGAAAAGAAATGCGAGGGATGCTGCTATGCGAAAACGCAGCCCTGTGTCAGCGCCTGCTGTTACAAGGAGCTGGACAGGTGGCTACTGGCAAGCAGAGAAATGCGCAGGGAGAAGGACGGGGCGCAAAATGAGCAGGAATGAAGAACTCTTTCGTCGGTATGAGAAGCTGACAAGGGAAGCCAAAAAGGCAGTCCAGAAATCAAAGGAGAGGCCTGTTAACTGTGCCCGCTGTAGCTTCTGCCGTCCGGAATTCAAGTACCGCAACTGTCAGTTCAGTAGCTGTCCCTTCGGCGCAAAAAAGGATGTATTCCGCAAGAAGCCGCTCAGGCGGGACGGGTTCTCCTGAAAAGAGGTGGTGATGATGCTTGTTTGATTATTTCTACGGAGCCCAGGCGGAACAGTTTTCCTTCTACCGAGTTCCCAAAGTGCTTTTTACAAGAGAGCAGTTTAAGCAACTGTCTGCGGAAGCCAAAATCCTGTACGGCATCATGCTCGATAAGCTGGATCTGTCCGTCAAGAACAAGTGGGTGGATGAAAAGGGGCGGGTGTACATCATCTATACCATCGAGCAGATTATGGCAGACATGAACTGTGCCGACCAGAAAGCCACGAAGCTACTGGATGAGCTTGAAAAGAAATGTGGTCTGATTGAGCGGAAGCGGCAGGGGCTCGGAAAACCGAATCTGATTTTTGTAAAGAATTTCATTACCAGTGTGGAAGGCTCTATGATGGCACAAATTCAGAATCGTGAAAACCACGATTCCGGAGCCGTGAATATCACAACTGCAGATTACCCGAAATCACGAGGAATCAATACTAATCATAACAATACTGAGAATAACGATCTCAATCCCATCCGATTGAGATCTGATGAGGATGGAATCAGTGAACGCAATGAGTATGAGAGCTATTTCAGAGAATCGCTGTCCATTGACGTGCTGCTTCGGGAGAATCTTGGAGAAGAGGAAACCATTCTCGGCATTCTGGATCTTATGGTGGATGTCTGCTGTTCCAAGCGAAGCGTTATCCGTATCGCCGGTGATGATAAGCCGCTCGCAGTAGTAAAGAGTCGATTCATGAAGCTGAACGCAGAACATATCCGCTATGTTCTGAAGTGCCTTTCGGAGAACACGACCAGAGTGCGGAATATCAGACAGTATCTCTTGACCGCGCTCTACAATGCGCCTGTGACAATCCGCCCCTTTTATCAGGCGTGGGTAAATAACGACATGGCCACAGGCCAGTTTTAGGGAGGTGATCAATTAATGTCGAAAGCCACAGTGATGGCAGTCGTCAATCAGAAAGGGGGAACCGGCAAAACCACCACCTGTGAAAATCTTGGAATCGGTCTTGCCAGAGAGGGAAAACGGGTGCTGTTAGTCGATACAGATCCACAAGGCTCTCTTACGATTGCGCTGGGGCATTCCAGACCGGATGATCTTCCGGTCACCTTGACGGATTTGCTGGCAAAGGTCATGCAGGATCAGCCGATTTCGCCGAAGGAGGGGATACTACCGCATGAAGAAGGCGTCGAGCTCGTTCCCGCAAATATCACGCTGTCAGGTCTTGAGGTTTCATTGGTTAATGCCATGAGTCGGGAAACGGTTTTGAAGCAATATCTGGAGACCGTGAGGGATCGCTATGATTTCATTTTGCTGGACTGTATGCCTTCTCTCGGAATGCTCACCGTCAATGCACTTGCGGCATCGGATCAGGTGCTGATTCCTGTTCAGGCCAATTATCTTTCTGCCAAAGGTCTGGAACAGTTACTTCAGACAGTCAACAAGGTTAAGCGCCAGATTAATCCGAAACTCAGGATTGAAGGGATACTGCTGACCATGGTGGATTACCGCACGAATTTCGCAAAAGAGATCAGCGCTCTGATCCGTGACACCTACGGCGGAAGGCTGAAGGTCTATGATGCGGACATTCCGCGTTCCGTCCGGGCGGCAGAAATCAGCGCCGAGGGCGTGAGCATTTTCAAACATGATCCCGGAGGCAAGGTCGCCGAGGCCTACCGGAGCCTGACAAAGGAGGTGATGGCAAATGCCGAAAAGAGGCGGAAACATCAGCTTGACCAGCTACGATGATATTTTTGAGACAGATGAGAGCCGCGCGGAAAGTCAGCTTGAGCGTGTGCAGAGCATCCGTCTCAGCGCGCTGGTGCCCTTTAAGGAGCATCCCTTCAAGGTGGTGGATGACGAAGCAATGCTCAGGACTACGGAGAGCATTGCTCAATACGGCATCTTGACGCCTCTGATTGCAAGGCCGCTGGAGGATGGCAGCTACGAGATTATCTCCGGACACCGCCGTGCCCATGCTGCCGAAATGGCAGGCCTTACGGAAGTACCGGTGCTGGTCAGGGACATGGATGATGATGCCGCCACCGTGCTTATGGTCGATTCCAACTTGCAGAGAGAGAACATTCTGCCAAGCGAGCGGGCGTTTGCGTACAAGATGAAGCTGGAAGCAATGAAGCATCAAGGATCAAGGACAGATTTAACTTCGTCCCAAGTTGGGACAAAGTTGAGAACTGACCAAGCAATGGCCGAAGAACTTGGTGAAAGTCGAAACCAAATACAGCGATATATACGCCTTACCAACCTTATCCCCGAAGTCTTGGATTTGGTCGACCAAAAGCAGATTTCCTTCAACCCCGCAGTTGAGATTTCTTACCTGAAGGCACAGGAACAGGAAATGTTCCTTCAGGCCATGGATGAGGTGCAGGCGGCTCCGTCTCTTTCCCAGGCACAACGTCTGAAAAAGTTGAGTCAGGAAGGCGGCTTCTCTCTGGATGCCGCAAGAGAAATTATGAATGAAGTAAAGAAAGGGGATCTTGAGCGGGTTACCTTTCGGAACGAGCAGCTCAGGAAGTATTTTCCCAGATCCTACACCACGCAGCAGATGCAGAACACCATTCTGAAACTTCTTGATCAGTGGCAGAAAAAGAAAGTCCGAGATCAGGAGAGGTAATTCAATACTCAGTGAACAGCGCCTTTGAGGAATCGAGGGCGTTTTTCTTTTGCCAAAATCAGGCAAGAAAGGAACGATAGCAAATGACCCAAGAAACGATGGCGCGCATGGCGGAGACCATGCGTCATTTCCAGCAGACCAAGAAGGTAAAGATTCTCACCGAAAAGTGGAATGAGTTCTTAAGCGAGACCGGTGAGATTTTGGAAAAACTGACCGATGTGATTACAGGTGAAGAAGATGATGATGAGGATGACTACGAAGAGGAGGCCATCGTACTCTACGCAGAACCCAACAATAGCTTCCACCTTGTTGAGGAGGTAGAGGCCATTGAGGAGATTATGCTGAATCATAACGTGTCCGGTTTTAACAGTCACTTCATCACGGATGAGCTGATGGCGATGTACCCGAAGGAATATGCCCGTGTGCGTAAGGACGGAAGTGTCCTGGTGGCCGGACCTCTTTATATCGCGCACCCCATCATCGATGAGGATGAGATGGATGCCTGCATGGATTTAAGCGCAGTGGATTTCTGTGAAGCGCTGGCATACCTAACGTCTCATACCATTCATGCGAAAAACAACGCGGAAGCAATCGGCTTTCTGCTGGAAAAGGAGGACTGACACATGGATTTTGATGTTTTCAAGAAGACCGTAATGGATGAAATGCGCGAACGCTTTCCGAATCTGGAATTCGGATTCCGGGAGATGAAAAAGCTGCAGGGAGAGTCCTATGAGGGGCTTATGGTAACACTTCCTGGCAGCAAGATGAGCGCAAGCCTGAACCTGGATTCTTACTATGAGCGCACCAACACCGGTACTTCCGAGCACCAGGTGATTAACATGATTGAGAGTGCGGTTCGGGAGGCTTCTCAGAACATGCCGCAGTTTGACTGGAATGTCCTCGGTAACTATGAGCAGATGAAGGATACTTTGATGCTTCAGATGATTCCAATCAGGGGGAACGAAGAGAGACTGGCGGAGATTCCCCATGAGACGGTAGAGGACATGGCGGTGGTCTATCGCTTTAATCTGGGTAGCAATGAACGTGGAGTGTCCAGCGTTCTCGTGACCGATACGATGCTGAAGGGCTATGGTATCACCAGGGAGCAGCTGGCAGCGGACGCAAACGACGCGGCCGTTAAAAATCACCAGGCAAGTCTTAGGAACATGAACGAAGTCCTACAGGAGATGGCGGGTGACAGGGCAGATTTCCGTTCCGAGGAGCCTTCTCCTCTTTGGGTGGCAACGGTCGAGGGCGGCATGAACGGAGCCTCGGTAATCCAATATCCGGGATTTCTTGACCGGGCGGTTGAGACAATCGGCGGGGATTTCTATGTGCTTCCCTCCTCTATCCATGAAGTTCTCCTGGTTGCCGATGACGGAAGTGTGGCGCTTAACAAACTTGAGCAGATGGTGCGAGACATCAACGAAGCTGAAGTTGCTCCGGCGGATCGGCTTTCCGACAGTGTGTTTCACTATGACAGCGAGGCACACATCTTTGAGAACGCCCGCAGCTTTGAACTCCGTGAGGCCATGCTGGCGGAAACGCTCTTTGCAGAAGATGAACCGGAACAGCCGAAGAGTCTCACCGTACTTCTGGTAGAACCGAAGCAGTATCCGAAAGTCGTTGAGATCGGATCTGATCTTTCGGATCTGCAGAAGGCCGTTGGCGGCTATATCGAGGTGGTCTATCCCTTTGAGGAGAAGGTCGGCTTAATCGTGAATGAGGAAGGCAAGATGAACGGCTTGCCGCTCAACCGGGCGCTTCGTGATGAGAATGGCGAGGTCTATGACGTAGTTGCCGGGTCTTTTCTAGTGGCCGGTCTCACCGAGGAAAGCTTCGCTTCTCTGACACAGGCACAGATTAACAAGTTCGAGAAGCTCTTCCATCAGCCGGAAGCATTTCTCCGGATGGGCAATCGTATTATGGCGCTTCCCATTCCCAAGCAGGAACAGGAAGCAAAGAGGACTGCCAAGACAAGGGATACCGATACGGTCGGCTCTAAATCGAAACAGAGGAAAGCTGAGCGCGACGAACGTTAAAGAAAGGAGGTGACGACGCTTGCAGGAAGAGGTCGAGAACAGGACAGTCAATCTGGCAATCAGTACGACAAAGCTGTCAGCCCGCATCACGCTTCGCCTGGCTTTGTGGGGGATTCGGAAGCTTAAGGAAAGAGAGGCGAAGGCCGAAGCCAAACGGAACCTTCCGCCGACAGGCAAGCAGACCATACAGGAACTGGTAGGTCAGAATCAGGGTGTAACCAACATCGATATCGCCGGAACAGACCTGAAGGGCTTTGAAAAGCACGCCAGAGAATTCGGTGTGGACTATGCCATTACCAGGGATAAGTCGGTGAATCCGCCGAAGTATCTCGTGTTCTTTAAGGCGCGAGATGCGGATGCCATGACAGCCGCTTTCAATGCGTACTCTGCAGAGGTCTTTGCGAAAAACAAGCGTCCGAGCGTGCTGAAGACACTGCACAAGCTGATGGATGCGATCAGGGACATTCCGGCAAAGGTGATTAGCAGGGACAGACAGAGGGAGCAGTCGCGATGAGGGTTGACAGCGGAAAATTGAGGAAACTGCTGATTCTGAATATCCCCTATCTCGTGTTTGGCCTTATCTGTACCAATTTTGGGGAGGCATGGCGCATGGCGGAAGGCATCAATGCATCGGAAAAGATATTGTCTTTTTTTTCAATGCTTGGAATAGCGTTTGCCTTTCCGCTTCCGAGTTTTCACATGCCGGATTTGATGACAGGTCTGATCTGTGGTGTTTGTTTTAAGCTTGCCGTTCATCTGAAAGGCAAAAATACAAAGAAATACAGGCGCAATGCGGAATACGGTTCTGCCAGCTGGGGTGCATACTATCAACTGTAAGGAAATGTTTATGGACGCAAAGGAGGATAACGCCATGACACAGTACAACAAGATCACCGCGCTATACTCCCGCCTTTCAGTTGGTGACGAGGACAGGGACGGCGGCGAGAGCAACAGCATTGTGAATCAAAAGGCTTTTTTAGAGAGGTACGCAAGACAGGAAAAGCTGACGAATATCCGCCACTATATCGACGACGACGAAAGCGGCAGATTCTTTGACCGCTCCGCCTATGTGAGAATGATGGACGATGTGGAAAGCGGGAAAATCGGCATCGTCGTTATGAAAGACATGACCCGCTGGGGACGCGATTATCTCCAAGTAGGAAACGCAATGGAGATTTTCCGCAGAAACAGGGTGCGTTTTATCGCCGTCAACAACGGCATAGACAGCGAGAAGCCTGACACATTGGAGTTTGCGCCGTTTATCAATATCATGTCAGAGTGGTATGCAAAGGACATCAGCAAGAAAGTAAAAACAGGCATTAAGACCAAAGGCATGAGCGGAAAGCCTATCGCCACCGAAGCACCCTACGGCTATATGAAAGACCCCGCCAACAAGGATTATTGGATCATTGACGAGGACGCCGCTGCCGTTGTCCGCTTGATTTTCAGTCTTTTCATGGAGGGCAAAAATCGAAATCAGATAGCCGTATATCTGAAAAATGAGGAAGTCCTCACACTGACCTTTTACCTCAAATATCACGATAGAGGAACATCCAAAAGTCGCGCCTTGAACGAGGAAAACCGCTACAATTGGAACAAAGCGACCTTGACCCGCATTCTCACAAGACAGGAGTATTGCGGCGACGTGGTGAACTTCAAGACCGCGAAGCATTATAGGGATAAACGAAACCACTATGTTGACAAAGGCGAGTGGCAGATATTTGAAAATGTGCATGAGCCAATTATTGACCGCGAAACCTTTGAAAACGTGCAGCGCATATTGGAAAACGCGCCTGTCAGACGCCCTAATGGGGACGGAGAGGTACATCCCTTGTCGGGCTTGCTTTTCTGTAAAGATTGCGGGGCGAAAATGCACATACGCATTGATTACAGATATGACAGCAAACGGCACATTGCCTTTTGCAGCGAATACCGCAAGGGCAAAGCCAAAAATCCAAAATGCCATTCCCCGCACAATATTGACGCGGATTTACTCATGCAGACCGTCGCAGAAGTGTTGCGAAAAATCGCGGATTACTCTATCAGCAATAAGGCAGACTTTGAAGCCTTAGTCAAAAAGAGCCTTGCCATACAGCAGACGGACAAGGTTAAAAAGCAGCAAAAGCGCATACCGCAAATCACGGCAAGGCTTGAACAGATCGACACGGTTTTGAACAGGCTCTATGAGGATATTGCCCTCGGCAGGATCGAGCAAGACCGCTATGAGCAAATGTCGCAGAAGTATTCCGAAGAATACTACACGCTGAAAGCGGAGCTTGCAGAAATCAAGGAGCAGCTTTCCGAATTTGAGAACGCAGACGGACGAGCGCAAAGGTTTATGAAACTGACAGAACGCTATGCCACCTTTACCGAGCTTACCCCCGCTATCCTAAACGAGTTTATCAGCAAAATCCTTGTCCATGAGCGTGATGTAAAAAGGTCAAAATACGCTGTCCACCGAATTGAAGTGTATTTCAACCATATCGGGAGATTTGAAAACGAGCTGACCGAACAGATAGAGCTTACGGAGCAGGAATGCGAACGCATGAGGGCAGAAATCGAAGAAGCCAAACGGGAAAAATCCCGCGCCTACCACAGAGCGTATTATAAGGAATACCGAGCGAAAAATCTTGAAAGGTGCCGAGAATATGAGCGAATGAAAGCGAGGGAATATAGGGCAAAGAAAAAGCTGCAAGCCACAATCTAAAACCAAATAGCCCATACCGCAAAAAGAGGTTTCCTACTACGGGAAATCTCTTTTTTCTATCAATCAAAAGGAGGACTTAAATGACAGATAATCCCGAAGTACAGACCGACAAGGAGCAGACCGCACCACGAAAGCCGGACGGCGTTCTCACAAGAAAGTTTGGAGCAAAGACCTTTATTGCCGAGATATTTTTCAACCACAGCAGCAAGGACACATTTCAAGATAAGCTGCTAAAGGCAATCGGCTCCGAGAAAACAGAGTAAAGCGAGCCGCCTTTTCCATTCCCTTCCTATCCCATCCATCCAAAATCATAAAGGAGAAAACACTCATGGCAAAAACCAAAGCAGAGAAAATCGCGGCCATCGAATTACAGATGACGCAGCTTGAAAATCAAAGAAAGAAGCTAATCCAGGAACAAAAGCAGCAGGAGCGTAAGGACAGGACAAAACGCCTATGCAAGCGCATGGGACTGTTTGAAAGTATGCTGCCCGAAAGCATATCGTTGACGGACGAGCAGTTTCAAATCTTCCTTGAAAAGACCATAGCCGCCGAACACAGCCGCCGCATACTGGACGGATTGACAGCGCAGCGTGGCGCACAGCCTCCCGCAAGAAATGCCGCCTATACGGAAGCGCAGGATGAGGCAGACGAGGACGAGGACGACGGCAGCGACGCAAGGGTAAGGGACTAACCCCATACCCTTGCTTTTAGCAAGGGCGCACTTATATACCACATGAATGTGGTATGTGCGGTCTTGCAGACGGCGTTTTGTGCCTGTCGGCACAAAAGAAAACAGCGGGCGACGCCCGCAGAAAGGAGCGCAGCGCATGGCGATTTACCATTGCAGTATCAAAATCATCTCACGCGGCAAGGGCAAATCTGCCGTTGCTGCCGCCGCTTATCGCAGCGGCGAAAACCTCACCAACGAATATGACGGAATCACTCACGACTACACCCGCAAAGGCGGCGTTGTCCATACCGAGATTTTATTGCCCGACCACGCCCCCGCCGAATATGCAGACCGCGCTGTTTTGTGGAACGCGGTTGAGAAAATCGAGAAAGCAAAAAACGCGCAGCTTGCAAGGGAGATTGAAATTGCCCTGCCCCATGAACTGACACGGGAGCAGGGCATTTCTCTTGTGAGGGAGTATGCAAAGGAGCAGTTTGTAAATGCGGGAATGTGCGCCGACATTGCTATCCACGACAAGCAGGACGGCAATCCCCACGCCCATGTTATGCTGACAATACGCCCCATAGAGCAGGACGGCACATGGGGAGCAAAGCAGAAAAAGGAGTATATTCTTGACAGGGACGGCAACAAAATCTATGACCCGAAAAAGCGTTCCTACAAATGCAAATCCATTCCCGCCACCGACTGGAACGAGCAGACGAAAGCCGAGGAATGGCGCAGCGCATGGGCTGAAATCTGCAATCAGGTTTTGGAGCAGAACGGACACGCCGAGCGCATAGATCACCGCAGCTATGCGCGGCAAGGGATAGACCAAATCCCAACCGTCCATTTAGGCGGGGCTGCTTTTCAGATGGAGAAGCGAGGAATACGTACCGAGCGCGGCAACCTCAACCGCGAAATCGAAGTCACAAATCAGCGTTTGCGGCAGTTGAAAGCCCGTATATCCAAGCTGCAAAACTGGCTGAAAGAAGAAGCTGCCAATACCGAACCGCCCACCCTTGCCGACGTGATACAGGGTATCCTGTCAAAGCGTGAGCAGAGCGGAAAACAGAGCCGATACACCACTATCCACAATCTGAAAGCGGCGGCGAATATGCTGATGTTTTTACAGACAAACGGCATTAAGGATATGGCGGGACTGGAAGAAAAGGTTGAGGATATGTACGGTAAGTAGCGCGGGATTGCCGAAAAGCTGAAACCCATAGACAGGCGATTAAAAACCCTTGACGAGCATATTTCAAACGCCGAGAAGTATTTTCAGTACCGCGATATTTTCAAAAAATACAAACAGCAGAAGCCGAAAAAGCAGGAAGCGTTTTACGAAAGCCACCGCATGGAGCTGACCCACTACGAAGCCGCAGAACGCTATCTAAACGCCGTGATGAACGGCAAGACGAGTATTCCATTAAAGGCATGGAAAGCGGAGCGCGACAAGCTGAACGGTGAAAAGAAACAGCTAATCCAACAGTATCATGCGCTGAAAGATGAGGTCAAGGAAGTTGAGCAAATCCGCAGGAATGTTTATAGCATTTTGAGAGAGGAAAACGGCAGAGAGCAGCCGACACGAAAGCATGAGATTGAGCGGTAAACATGGCGGGACATATTTATTGTCCCGCCGGGGTTATTAGTGAATAGACTATCCTCGTACATTGTCAATGTTTTTATCAAACAAGTTTTTTGTTGTTTTGTTACTTGTATGCCAATTGCCGTGTGTATATACTAACTATGCTTACTATTCTGTCGGATTGTAAAAAGTGTCTCTCATTTTATATCCAATTTATTGCAAATAACGACAGGCTATGGTATAATTTAAATTGGATAATTTTATGTAGTTCATTTCAGGTGAGCGACAAATCACTATATTACCAATTGTAAGGGGGCAGCACAATGTCAAAAGGTCGTTTTAATAGGTTTTTCGATCAGTTAATTCCTGCTTTATCTCAAAGTGGAATGAACGAAAAGCAGATAGAGGATGTTCGCAGTCGTCTGATTGCAAAAGAGCAGGAGGTCCCAGATCCGACTATTGCATTTATTGGTTTTACAGGAGTCGGAAAGAGTTCCACCTTGAATGCGCTTTTTAATGCAGGACAAGCCGTTAGCGATGTGCGTGCTTGCACTCAGTATGCACAAATGTTTTCTGGCAACATCGAAAAATATACCGGCTCTAAAGGTTCGATTAATGTGTATGACATGCCAGGTCTCGGTGAATCAATTACCAAGGATCGTCAACATCTCAACCAATATAAGCAAATAATTCCTCGTTGTGATGTTGTTATTTGGACTTTCCACGCCAATGATCGCACCATGACACCGATGCAAAACGCAATACTTAAGCTAATCAATGAGATTGGTTCCGATTTTACAGAATGCTTGATTTTTGTTATAAATAAAGCGGATACAATAGCTCCGGGTGAAACTGCTTGGAACACGCAGATGAATATACCGAGTGCGGAACAAAAGCAGAACATCGAAGAATTTGAGAAGTACATACTTGATAAGATTCATGAAATCCTGCCTCGCTGGAGCGGGCAAATCATTACATATTCTGCAAAACGGCGATATCATTTGGAGCAACTTATGACTGCTATGGTGAAAGCTATGCCAGAGCGGATGGGATGGGTGCTTGATGATCGTGCTGATGTAGCGGACTATATCGAATTGATTGATCCCGAGTATCGTGATTATATTAGGTCGTTGACGGAAAACCGTTAAGACTTTTTCTGGAGATGATCTGTTATGAAGACAAATAATATTACAATTGATAGCCCTGAATTTCAGCAGATGTATAAAGAAGTATCCGAACTCGCAGAAGCAAAACGTAAGCGCGAAGAACTATCTGATACAGCCTTTCGGGACTGGATGTGTGCTGCGATTGAAGAGTTGGGACGTCTGCTGGGCTATCACATTCTAAATCTATATGAGTTTACTCTTGATATGGGTTACAGTTTCAAAAAAGGGTTTGCCGCTGGACGAGAAGAAGCTCGTAAAAGAAGTCGCAGATACAGAGAGGATGAATCAAGTTGAGAATTGCACTGCCTTTCCCCAAATGCCCAAACTGTGATACAAAATCTTCTTCCTCCATCCATAAGGATTGTGGTGGCAAACTCAGGATTGAGACATCCACGGATGAAGTATATTGCGATAATTGTAGTCATCATTGGAATATTTGGGATTCAAATTATTATTGCTCCTGTGGGCACATTTTTTCTGCTGAACAAGTAAACCATACATTAACAGCAGTTCTTGTAGCCTGTCGCGTTGCAGCTGAAGAATTATCGGCACAGGATTCAGCGCGACAGGAAAGATTGAAATATAGTCGGTCTTCCATGAGAAAGTTTTTTGAACACTTCTTCCAACAACTCGGCTACTCTTTTGGCGTCGCCATTGGAACTATTATCGAAGCTATTCTTTCTTACATATTCAAATAATTGTTTTATATACACAAAGCCTCTCAACCACTGTGGTTGAGAGGCTTTATCTTATTCAACTCTCGTGACATCAAATTGCCGCACTAACGTTCTTTGTTGTAGTTGCGATACAGAAGTTACAGGATCACCAACTCAATGCGAGCAATAAACTGCGTCAATAAATCAGAAAAAGCACTTGACAAAACGCTTCATGGCGTACTGTGCCATCAGGCAAGAGATTTGTTTTCTGCTGGAAGTGTTGCCAATCCTAAAAATGATGATGAGGGTGGCATATATATTGAGCGAGCATTGAAGCTTATTGAAAGTGAAATGAAAGCAGCAGCTCTCCATATGGACGATGCTTTGTTCGTTGAATATTGGGGCGAGAGTGTCCCGCCAGAAAAGAGAATCAAACGTTGGCTTCAAAAAGCAGACGAACTTGCAACGGAGTGGATTCCCTCAAAGAGCCTGTTCCTTGAGTAATTCAAAACCCTTTAGGAACTAAAGGGCGCACTTCGATACTCTCCTGTCGGGAGTATCGTGCGTCCTGCGGAGCTTCATTCTCTGTCAGCAGAAGAAAACTGCCTGACCGAGAATGTTGCGTCACTTCGTTCCGTCAAGGTGGCTACACCCCCTTGCGCCGCTAAAGCGGCTATCCCTTGTGGACTTGCCGTCCGCAAACAGCATGAAATGCTGTTCGCCGCCAGCAAGTTTGAAAAAACGAATACCGAAAAACTGACCGTTGACTGGTCGCACTATGCGAAAAGTTGACGGTCTTTTTTTATCCTCAAAATCAAAAAAAGGAGGTCAATCACAATGACAAAACCTAAAACCCTTGAACAGCTTCGAGCCGAAAAGGAACGAGCCGAGACGCAGCTTGCGCAGGAACAGCACAAGCTGGAGCGTCTGGAGAATCGAAAGAAGTATCTGGGGAAAGGTGAACGCACCAAGCGCACCCACCGCCTTTGCAATCTGGGCGGCACGATTGAGAGCCTTGCCCCGGAGGTCAAAGATTTCACACGTACCGAAATGACAGAGCTGATGGAACACATCTTTTCCCTGTCCGAAGTCCAGCGAGCCGTCCGTCACATGGCGATTACCCACATCAGCCAAGCAAGCAGAGAAAAGGAGTTGAAAGCCGATGGCACTATTTCATCTGAGCGTCACGCAGACTAAGCGAAGCGCGGGACAGTCCGCTATCGCTTCTGCCGCCTACCGGGCGGGGGAGCGATTGTATAGCGAGTATTACGGCGAATACAGCGACTACACCCGCAAGGGCGGCGTGATCTGCTCCGACATTCTCCTGCCGTCCCATGCACCGCCCGAATACGCAGACCGCCAGACACTATGGAACGCCGTGGAAAAAGCCGAGCGTGGAAAGAACGCCCAGCTTGCATACAGCTTTGACATTGCCTTGCAGAATGAATTTTCCCTTGAGGAAAACATCGCTCTTGCAAGGCAATTTTTGTTGGAGAACTTTGTGAGCCGGGGCATGGTGGTTGACTTCGCCGTACATCAGCCAGACCGGGAGGACGGCGGCATACCAAATCCACACTTCCATGTTCTTTGCCCCATCCGCCCCATCGAGCAGAACGGCAAATGGGGGCTAAAGCAACGCCGGGTGTACGAGCTGGACGAGGACGGCAACCGTATTCGGGACGCAGACGGAAAGTTTGTGTTCAACGCCGTTCCCACTACCGACTGGGGCAGTCCCGAAACGCTGGAAAATTGGCGGCAGATATGGGCGGAGCTATGCAACGCCAAGTTTGTGGAAAAGGGGCTTGACGTTCGTATCGACCACCGAAGCTATGAGCGTCAGGGCGTGGAGCTTCTTCCCACCGTCCATGAGGGCGCAACCGTCCGGGCAATGGAGAAGAAAGGCATACGCACTGAGAAAGGCGAGTTCAACCGCTGGATCAGAGCGACCAATGCCGTTATCAGGGACATTAAGAAGAAAATCGCTCTCCTGTTTGATTGGATTGCCGAAGCAAAAGCGGAGCTTGTCAAGCCGCAGACACCCGACCTTGTTTCTCTGCTGAACGCCTATTACACCAGCCGCAGAGCCGGGGCTTATTCGCAGAAAGGCAAGGTCAGCAACCTAAAAGAGATGAACGAGACTTTCCATTATCTCCAGGCAAACGGCATTTACTCCCTTGAAGATTTGGAACACCGTGTCAGTGAACACAGTGCTACCACAGAAAGTTTGAAGAAAACGCTGGACGAACAGACCGCCCGAATGAAAGCAATTAAGCAGCTCTATGACAGCTCCGCTGCTTTCCAGAGCTTGAAGCCTGTCTATGACGGCTTGCAAAAAATCAAGTTTGAGAAGCCCAGAGCCAAGTACAAGGCAGAGCATGAAGCGGAATTGAAACAGTTCTACGCCGCCAGACGCAAGCTGACCGGGAAGGTCCCGGACGGCAAGGTGAATATGAAAAAGCTGACCGAAGAGTATGACGAGCTGGAACAGGCGCACAACATCACCTATGGCGAGTTTAAGACCGTCAGAGATGATTTACACCGTCTTTGGAAGGTCAAGTCATGCGTAGATACTGCCGCCCGATTTAACGAGCGTACAGAGGAACAAAAGATCCCAAATCAATCCCAAACACGACAGAAAAAGGAGGAACTATCCCGATGAATTATACCCAAGCGCAGATTGACCGGGCAAATGCCGTCAGTCTGGAAGATTTTCTCCGTACACATGGAGAGACGCTTATCAAAAGCGGACGAGAATACCGCTGGAAAGAACATGACAGCCTGACCGTCCGAGGAAACAAATGATTTCGCCACAGCCAGAGCAAGGGCGGCTATCCCATTGATTTTGTCATGGAGTTTTACGGAAAGTCTTTTCCCGAAGCCGTCCAGCTCTTAACCGGCGAAAGCGCCGAGGGACAGAGCGAAGCCAGCACAGCACCGCCCACAGCGTTTCACTTGCCCCTGCACAACAGAACAGCCGACAGAGCAATTCAATATCTTTGCGAAAGCCGAGGCCTCAACAAAACGCTTGTTGAGGCTTTTCTTCTTTCCGGGGATATTTACGAGGACGCAAAGCGACACAATGTTGTGTTTGTCAGCAGAGACAGAAACGGTACGCCGAGATACGCCCATGTGCGAGGAACGGCAGACCCATTCAGGCAGGACATTGCCGGGTCTGACAAGTCCTTTCCGTTCCGATACGAGGGAAACGGCAACCAGCTCTTTGTCTTTGAAGCACCGATTGACCTGTTATCGTTCATCTGCCTTTATCCGCATGAATGGCAGAAAAGAAATTATCTTGCCTTGGGCGGCGTTTCGGGAAAAGCCCTTGACCGTTTTCTTTCTGAACGCAAGGACACCCAAAAAGTATTCCTCTGCCTTGACAGCGACACCGCAGGAAGCGAAGCCTGTACCCGACTGGCGCAGTCCATTCCCAGCGAAATCGCCGTCATTCGCCTTGTCCCAGCAAGGAAAGACTGGAACGATGTTCTCCGTCAGCAAGGGGACATTCCCAGCCGCAAATTCATAGCTGAGACAATCACGCTGCGAGAGCTGCCCACCGCCCAGCCTGTTCCCATGCTCCGCATGGCAGATGTGGAGCTGACGAGCGTGGATTGGCTATGGTTTCCCTATATCCCCTTTGGAAAGCTGACTATCATACAGGGCAACCCTGGCGAGGGCAAGACCTACTTTGCCATGCGTCTTGCGGCGGCTTGCACCAACCGAAAGCCTTTACCCGGTATGGAGACACTTGAGCCTTTCAATATCATCTATCAGACCGCCGAGGACGGTTTGGGCGATACCGTCAAGCCCCGGCTGATGGAAGCAAACGCAGACCTTGAAAGAGTGCTTGTCATTGACGATAGAGACACGCCGCTGACCCTTGCCGATGAGCGCATAGCAAGAGCAATCCGTGAGAACAACGCAAGGCTGGTTATCATTGACCCGGTACAGGCGTTTCTGGGCGCAGATGTGGACATGAACCGGGCAAATGAAGTCCGTCCCATTTTCCGAGGTCTGGGAAACATTGCACAGGCTACTAGGTGCGCTATCGTGCTGATCGGACACCTGAACAAAGCCGCAGGAACGCAAAGCACCTACCGGGGATTGGGGTCTATCGACATTACAGCGGCGGTCCGCAGTCTGCTCTTTATCGGTAAGCTGAAAGACAGTCCCACAACGAGGGTGCTTATCCATGAGAAAAGCTCCCTTGCGCCGCCCGGACAGTCCCTTGCCTTTTCTTTGGGAGACGAGAAAGGCTTTGAGTGGATAGGGGCTTATGACATTACCGCTGACGAGCTTCTTGCCGGGACAGACACCGCCAAGACCGAAAGCAAGACCGCACAGGCGCAACTGCTCATTCTGGAACTGCTGGCAGATGGAAAGCGTATGCCGAGCGCAGAGCTGGAAAAGACGGTCAATGAGCGTGGGATTTCCTCACGCACCATGAGAGCGGCAAAGAGCCGTATCAGGGACAGACTTGTGACCGAGAAAGACGGCACAGCATGGGTCTGCTATCTCCGAAACTGACAACAGGAACACGGCAAGCGTGGCAAAGACGACAAGGTTTTTATAGATACCTTAATGTTGCCGCCTTGCCTTGTTCCCTCATCCCGACACCGCCCGATGATGAATAGTCACCGGGCATTTTTCATTTACAGGAGGATTTTGAATGAACAATACCGCAACCAACACCGCCACTTGCCCGACTGTCAGAAAGCAGATCGGCAAGACCACCTATATCGTCCGTGTGTATTTCAGCCAGACCGCAAAAGAAACGATGGAGGACAAAATCAAGCGTCTGCTCCGTGAGGAAGTCCGCAAAATGTAACTTCGTTTTGAATTTGATGAAAAAGTCCTTGACTTTTCGTCTCTGGCAAAACGCTTAAGTCGATACTCGTTTCAGCCGGTGCCAGACTTGCACCCTTCGATATTCAGGAAGTCCGTGAGATTACGATGTATGACGAGCTGGGTCTGGATGCCCTCGGAGATGAGAAAACCGCGTTGTTCCTGATGATGTCAGATACGGACGGCAGCTTTAATTTCCTGATCAGCATGATTTATACCCAGCTCTTTAACCTGCTTTGTGAGAAGGCGGATGATGTGTACGGCGGCAGACTTCCGGTCCATGTGAGGTGCCTGATCGACGAGGCGGCGAACATTGGCCAGATTCCGAATCTGGAAAAGCTGGTCGCCACGATTCGCTCCCGCGAAATCAGCGCCTGCCTGGTGCTTCAGGCAAGGTCTCAGCTAAAAGCGATCTACAAAGACAACGCCGACACGATTATCGGCAACATGGACAGCCAGGTCTTCCTTGGCGGCTCCGAACCCACAACGCTGAAAGAACTCTCCGAAGCACTCGGCAAGGAAACCATCGATACCTTCAACACCTCGGATACGCGGGGCAACAGTCCAAGCTACGGAACCAATTATCAGAAGCTTGGCAAGGAGCTCATGAGCCGGGATGAGCTTGCGGTTCTGGACGGCGGCAAATGCGTGTTACAGCTGCGCGGTGTCCGTCCGTTCCTGTCGGAGAAGTACGATTTGACGCAGCACCCGAATTACAAATTAACAGCCGACTACGATAAGAAACTCACCTTTGACATGGAGAAGTTCCTGGATACCAGGGCAAAGCGCCACCCGAAGGATGAGTTTTTTGTTGTTGAGGCCACGGAATAAGGAGGAGCAGCAAAATGGCAGAGGAAAGATTTGCAATGCCCGAAGATATGCCCGGAGATATGCCTGATTTTGTCCGGGAGACCGAAGAGGCAAAGGCCACGGATGAGCCCCTTCCCGAGCAGACGGATCAGGTAACCATCAAGTTTGGCAGAGGACTTGTCGGAGAGCCCTTTACTTCAAAGAACGGAAAGGAACTTGTGGAAGTCAGTATTCCAAACCCCGACAAGGGAGACTCCCGCCCCTGGGAGACCTTTGTGATCTCGCCGAGAAAGATTCATGACAATCAGTTCGGGAAGGGGGTATGGATGAAGCTTCCCGAGTACGGCATCACCAGACTTTCCCGCTCTGTAAAGATCGGAATCGATAAAGCTGGTAAGGCAATCTGGGGTCGTGAGACACATGATGTCACGAATGCACAGCTTAAGTTACTTCTGGAAGCCTATAAGGAAAAATCCATAGGCTCCGTGCTCTCGGACTTATCCGAACGGAAGGCTGATACGCCGTCGGTAAAGCCTCCCGGGAAGGATTCCAAAGAGATGACGGCTGACAGGTAATCTTCCTGAGATTAAGGCACGTCCGGAACCAAGCCTACTGCGGTTCAGCAGACAACAATCAAGAATGGGGTTCAATCGGACGATAGCCACGGTTTCAGAGCAAGGATGAGCCAAACAAAGACAAATGAAAACAAAACAAAGGAGGAAAACAAAATGGCATTTTTCAACAGTGCAGTCGGTGTATTGCAGACTCTCGTGGTGGCACTCGGTGCCGGTCTCGGTATCTGGGGAGCAATCAACCTTCTGGAAGGTTACGGCAACGATAATCGTATGAAACGTTCTCGAGTTAATGTCTAATCATAGGTGGAGAGCTTACTAGTAAAGATGGTGTTATTATCGCATTACTTTGCGTTCTCAGTATTTTGTATCCCAGCGAAGATCGATGTTATGTGTCATCTGTCATACTCGGAAGCTTGGTATATATTTTTAATATGGTCAAATGGAACCGAGCATAGGTGCACTTCCGCGCAGATACAGATAGAGGAGGCACGCTTATTGCGACATGGTAGAACTGATGGATGAAGGTTGTTGATGTGAAAGACTTGGAGATTTCATGCGGCTATAGAAACTAGGTATAACATGGAATCAACTGCGGTAAAGTCACAATTTGTTAATAAGTTCATGTTATAATTATAAAATGTTGTAGATTTAAATGGTCGTGCGTAAAAATCACTGTGAAGTTATAGTGTGAAAAGGAGAAAATACAAATACTCTCCATAAAGTACCACAGCGAACGGATGTAAATCATTTAAGAAGGAAATGCTCCATAAGGAGGTAAATTATGAATGACATTATTTTAGAAAAAGACGATAAATCATGGCTTCGTATTGATCCTGCTAAAACAATATTTTGGACAGGTGCTGGTATCAGTTGTATAGCTCCTTCTTCGCTTCCACTTGGAAATGAGCTGACAGATGCTTATCTTAAAACTGCTCTTGGATCGCGCTGGAAAAATTTTGTTACTCTTTGGAACAACCATTTTCCACAAATAATGAATTCAGTGAGAGATGGGAAACTCTTTTTCCCTGAAAAAGTCGGAGAATATACAACAAATGACGTGGATAAAAAGGAGGCTACTGCTCGTCCAAGACTTGAATATATCATTGGAGAAATGGATAAAATGGATAGGTATTTTAATACTATTCATTTCAATAAAAATGATAATAACCGTGCATTTAGTAGAAGGTCATCACTTGCGGCATTAAAAAAATTTGGACTTGTAGAGCCTTGTATTTACCATTATCATTTGGCAGACCTGGCAAAAGCAGGAGCAGTGATGATAACTGCAAACTTTGACATAGGCATTGAGAAAGCTTTAGGTGTGGATGCTACAAAAATAGAAATGAAATACAAAACACCAGCTGTAAATACCGGATATGGGGATTATGTTTTTCATTTTCATGGAGTTGCAACAGATGACCCGAATAAACTTGGCGCAACGATTAATAGTTTGTCTAAAGGATTGGAAGAAGATTTTGAAATTCACATTAAATCGCTTTTTGAGAGCGGCTACAAGATTGTATTCATTGGATATGGTGGAGTAGATTTTTTTGATGTGGAGCCATTTTTCAGAGGACTCACGGAAGGGAGTTACACAGGAAAAGCAATCTATCTTCAGTACTGTAATGGTGTTAAAGATGCTGAAGATAAACGACAAAAGAGAAATAAGCCATATGAATATTTGTTAAGGCCATTTCAGAATCAGTGTATTGCATACGGTGACACTGAAGATTTCTTTAAGGCCTTATTTGATTTGTATACACCTGTGACAATATCAAAAGTTGACTGTGGTGCATTTCAGGCAGCAAAAGATGAGCTGGAAAAAATAGTAAAAGAACAAGTTGATGAAGATAACTATCATTTTATAAATATGTTTCGACTGTGTTCACAATTAAATATTAATCCGGGAAGGTTTTATCCGGACTGGATTTATAGAATCAAAAGGGTTTTTGAGGTTTGGGAAGAAGATGGAACTAATACTTTGAAAGATATGACTGTTATCAGCGGTCAGAGAAATGATGGAATTATTGATGATATTTACAGCAACAACTGGAATGATACTGAATTAGCTGCAACAGAGATGAGAGATAGGCTGAGACCTTATATTAAAGAGTGGGACGATAAGCATAAAACAATAATGCTAAAAGCAAATCAAGCGTTTCATTTTATTGGAGTGCCACTTCCTAAGTATATAATTAAGCGACATGTGGATGAAACAGAAGATATACTAAGATATAAACGAGTAAATGATCGCGATGCAGATATTAGCCGAGGTACTGTAATGTATCTGTGTGGGAATCAAACAAAAATAGCTATATTGTTATATATTGTTAGTCGAGGATTGATTAAGAGTAGGATGTTATTTCTGAAAGACTGTATAGATAGACTGCTGCGATATCCATTTACTCGTTTCAGATATAGAACACACTATTTGAGCCTATGCAGACAAGCTGCATATATCGATGCTGCATTGAATAAGGGTAGAAATGGGTTTGAAGGAAACATCCAGAGAGAGTGGGATATATGTATGCAAACACCCATTCTATATGAGGCAGGTCAGGTGCTGAATTGTAGACTAGTTCAGGCAAAGCTATATGGTTTTTCAGAGGGAGTCAAAGAACTTAAGGAGATAAGAGAACGAATATTGAACTTAAGGAAGGTGGAATGAGCTAAACGGGCAAGGAGAAAACTGAGATTTTGGGAAAAGCTAGGCGAGGAGGACAGTTCTATTATTTCGCATACAAGTTGAAGATATTGAGCTATTTGATCTCGGCCTTTTCCTCAACGACAAATGAATAACTCTTACATAGCCAGTGTTTCAAGGTGATCACTGGCTATTTTCATGCTTTTTTTGCAGGTGCACATGCAGAAGAAGGTTTGTTATTTATTAACCCTATCATCCGCTTATGCGGAACTTAAAAGGAGGATTACCTATGGCATTTTTCAACAGCGCAGTCGGTGTATTGCAGACTCTCGTGGTGGCACTCGGTGCAGGTCTCGGTATCTGGGGAGCAATCAACCTTCTGGAAGGTTACGGCAACGATAACCCCGGTGCCAATGCTCATGTACGGTAAGGAAGCAAGCAACCGAAAACAAGAGATAGACCGCCAG
>ERZ773267.629-NODE-629-length-22611-cov-3.817876_pt1 | contig 22611 bp, 10 predicted proteins | sample MGYA00511959_ERZ773267 | MGnify/ENA primary metagenome ERZ773267 (study PRJEB29015, sample SAMEA2738165) | human oral metagenome | biome: human oral; feature: human-associated habitat; material: saliva | place: China | collected 2240 ... | reverse complement strand
TTTGCCTCGCCTTGTGCTTGCACTCTCTTTGAGAGCTGCAAAGCAGAGCGCAATTTAAGCCCCCACCCCCTTTACAATAAAGTAAAAAACAACCTTAAACGGTTGTTTTTTACGCAAGGAAGCTCGACTTGAAACACCAAATTTAACTAAACCAAATTTAGCATCTTAAAGGTGCGGGTCTCGGTGGGTAAAATTTAGAATTTCAGCGAATAGCGGTGCCTAGATAACAAAACCCGAGGCAAACAAAAACGCTAAAAAACACGTTTAAAAATGCGGCTAAATTTTGCCCTGAGTTAAATAAGCGTATCGTCTCATAGCTAAACGTTGAAAACGTCGTAAAGCCGCCGAGTGTGCCGACGGCCAGAAAGAGCCTTAAATTTTCGCTCAAATTTAACGAGAGTAGTATGCCGATCAAAAAGCTACCAAGAGCATTGACGCAAAGAGTAGCAAGCGGAAAATTGGGACAAAATTTAGCGACCGCACCACTCAAAACAGCTCTACAAACCGACCCCAAAAATCCGCCGCACCCGATTAATAGTAAATTTTGCATCAGTGGCAAAGCGTCGCGAAGCCAAATCCGCGCGCTTTAAACTCGGCGATATCGCGGCTAGCGACCTCGCCCTTGGTCGTGAGGTAGTCGCCGATAACGACGGCAGAGACGCCGTGATCAAAGATTTCGTATTGGCGTTCGCCTAAAATTTTCTCGCGACCGCCTGCTATCATAACGCGAGCGTTAGGCAGTGCGCGGACGGTGTCGTCGATGATCCGCAGGGCTTCGTCCGCTCCCATGGGCGGCCGTTTGACGCGTAGCGCGTCGTTTGGGATAAAGAAATTTATCGGACTAGAAAACGGATCAAGCTTTGCAAGGCTAGCTTGCAAGCTCGCGCGATCAGCCTCGCTCTCGCCAAGGCCGTAAATGCCGCCCGTGCACAGCATCAGTCCTGCTTCTTTGGCGTCGATGTTGGTTTGCCAGCGCTCGTCCCAGCTATGCGTCGAGCAAATTTGCGGGAAAAACTCGCGCGAGGTCTCGAGGTTGTGGTTGTAGCTAAACACGCCCGCGCTTTTTAGTTCTTTTAGCTGCGGTAGCGTCGCCATGCCGTTGCAAGCGATCAGCATGAGGTTTGGGGCTTCTTTATTTACTGCTCGCGCGAGGCGGGCGATCTCCTCGGTCTTTTTGTCCGTGAGCCTTGCGCCGCTGGTGACTAGGCAAAAGCCCAGCGCGTAGTTTGCCGCTGCGATCTTGGCCTCGGCGACTACTTGCTCGACGCTTTTCATTTTGTATTTTTCGATGCTGGCATTTATGCCCGCACTTTGCGTGCAGTAGCCGCAATCCTCGGAGCAGTTGCCAGAGCTTACCGAACAAATAGCACACAACATAATAGTTTTCATTAGATTATTCCTTTTTTAGCGGCTTGTCTTTTTGCCCTATACTTCGTTGGATTTAAATTTTACTTGGTCACTACCGACGAGGTAGCTCCCGTCGTAAAATTTAAATCCGCCTTGTCTAGAGCAAAAATACTTCGCCTTATCGTTTTGCATTAAAATTTTGCAAATTTAATTCTCAAGAATTTTTAAAATTTACGACCGAAAAGCTTTCGCCTCCAAATTTCGTGCTAAGCGATAGCGAAGCCGAAATTTGGTAGGTAACTGCTTTGAGCGAGTAAATTTTAAAAATTTAGCTTTTAGGTTTAAAAAAATCGTATTTAAAACGAGTAAAATTTTAAAAATTATTCAAACAAACAAAATTTACAAATCTCCTATTTGTACCTTTTTCTTACACTTCGTGCACTCGTGAAACGTCCCTTTTTTGAGCTCTTTTTTGATCATATCGCCGCCGCATTCGTCGCATTTTTGCGCGACCGGCTCGTAGTTTGAGACGAAGTCGCATTTTGGATAGTTTGCGCAGCCGTAAAATTTACCCCTGCGGCTGATGCGTTCGACGATGTCGCCGCCGCATTTTGGACACGGTACGTCGATCTTTTTCAGCTCTTTTTTTGGTTTTGCCGCAGCTTCGCCTTCCTGCGTGCCTTGATCGGCTTTTGCGATATTGCGCGAGTATTTGCATTTTGGGAAATTTCCGCACGCGATAAACTCGCCGTAGCGTCCTTTTCGTAGTAGTAGTTCGCCGCCGCACTCCGGGCACTTTTCGCCGATCGGAGTAGCTACTTTTTGGCTTTTTATGCCTGTTTTGCCCGCTGTGATTTTATCTATAAACGGATGATAAAAATCGCTCAAAAGCTTTTGCCAGTCGGCCTTGTCTTCGGCGACGTGGTCGAGCTTTTCTTCCATGTTTGACGTAAATTCGCTATCTACGATATCGCTAAAATGCTCCTCCAAAACGCCCATCATCGTAAAGGCGATCTCGTTTGGCACGAGCTGCTTTTTCTCGACCTTGACGTAGTCGCGAGAGGTTAGTAGCGAGATGGTCGGCGCGTAGGTGCTAGGTCTGCCGATACCTAGGCTCTCTAGCTTTTTAACGAGTCCTGCCTCCGAGTAGCGAGACGGCGGCTCGGTGAAGTGCTGCGAGCTTTTTATGCTTTGCAGACTCATCTCGTCGCCGATTTTTAAGTCGGGTAAAATTTTATCCTTATCCATATCGCCGTAAACGCGGTAAAAGCCGTCAAACAGCACCTTGCGGCCGCTTATTTTAAATTCGCCCTTTGCGCCCGCGACGAACACGTTTTGCGTCTGGCTCACACTCGCGCTCATTTGACACGCTAAAAAGCGGTTATAGATGAGCGTGTAGAGGCGTAGCGCATCTTTTTCGAGATACTGTGCGGCGATAGCGGGCGTGAAGCTGAGATTCGTCGGGCGGATAGCCTCGTGGGCCTCTTGCGCGCCTTTGCTTTTGGTAGCGTAAAATTTAGCCTTCGCCGGCAGATAGCGTTCGCCGTACTCTTTTTCTATCGTCTCGCGTGCGGCAGCGACGGCCTCTTTGGCGAGATTTAGACTGTCCGTTCTCATGTAGGTTATCGCGCCCATAAAGCCCTGGTGCGTCTGCACGCCCTCGTATAAATTTTGCGCGATCATCATCGTTTTTTTCGGGCTAAAGCCTAGGCGGTTGCTCGCGCTTTGTTGCAGCGTCGAGGTCATAAACGGCGGTGCCGGCTCGGTTTTGCGCTCTTTGGCTTCGATCTCGCGGATACTAAATTTATCGCTTTTTAGATTTTCTACGATAAATTTGGCTCGGTCGCCGTTTGTTATCGTTAGTTTTTCTATCTTTTGCGCTTCAAATTTAACCAGCTCGGCGTCGAGGTCTTTTTTAAAAACCGCGTCGATACTGTGGTACTCGACCGGTTTAAAGTCGCGTATCTCGCGCTCTCTATCTACGATGATTTTTAGCGCGGCGCTTTGCACTCGTCCCGCACTTAGGCCTTTTTGGATTTTTAAATTTAAGAGTGGGCTTAGCTTGTAGCCAACGATTCGGTCCAGCAGGCGGCGGGCTTGCTGCGCATTTACGCTATCCATATTTATCGTGCGCGGATTTTTTAGAGCCGCTTCGATGGCGCTTTTTGTGATCTCGTGAAATACGATACGAGGCAGGCTCTCGGGCTTTTTGCCGATGGCTGCGGCGATGTGGTAGGCGATAGCCTCTCCTTCGCGGTCCTCATCGGTTGCGAGGTAGATTTGGTCGGCGCTTTTGGCGAGCTCTTTGATCTCTTTTACGATCGCGGAGTGATCGGCGCTTATTTTGTATTCTGGAGTAAAATTTTCGCCCTCTATCTTGATGCCAAATGCGGTTTTTGGCAGATCTCTTATGTGGCCTTTTGATGCGATGACGTCGTAGTCGCTTCCGAGGAAATTTTTTATCGTTTTGGCTTTCGCGGGGGACTCCACGATGATTAAGCTTTTCATTAATATAGCCTTTTTAATTTTTTGCGGTAATTGTAGCAAAAAATTTAAACTAATGGCATTAATTTACCGTTTGAATTTAAATTTGACTCGGAAAAATGGGATAAAATTTGAAGCAAAAAGTCGAGCGGGTAAAACTCGACTTTAAAATTCACTTCTAAAGAGCAGGCGTCAAATTTGGCGCCTGTATTAACTATTATTTTTGGAGATGTCTTAATTATTGGTGTTTTGGTTTTGAAATCTAAGACCGCCGAAGCGGCCTTAAAGTGTTGACTACTGGAGTAGTCTCAAGACATTTTGCTGAACAGAGTTAGCTTGGCTCATAGCATAACTTCCTGACTGAGCAAGGATGTTAAACTTAGAGAAGTTTGCTGACTCGGCAGCGAAATCAACGTCTCTGATTTGAGATTCGGCTGATTTTACGTTTACTTGAGTAACCGTGATGTTGTTTACGGTTGCGACAAGCTGATTTTGAACAGAACCTAGGTCTGAGCGGATCTGGTCAAGAGTTTTTTGAGCTGACTCAGCGATATTCATAACAGCCATCGCACCGCGTAGAGTCATAACGCCTGCTGATTGAGCAGAAGTCATTACGCCTTTACTCATTCTTTGGAAGCCCATAGCAGCGGCTAGATCCGGATCTAGTTGACCCTTGATATCTCTTAGAGCCACTGACTGCTGGTTACCGCCCTGGCTGTTAGCCGTTTTGCTAAACGCTACGGAGAATTTGCCGCCAGCATTTGTTGACTTAACCTTGATATCGCGACCGTCTAGGCGAACTAGGTTTAGGCGTCCTACGAACATAGATGTTCCTCTTTTTCCGCCTAGACCGGCACTTACTTTGTCGCCTGAGATTTTTATAGCTCTACCGTCGCGGCTAGTTAGTACCATTCTACCTTCGGTGTTTACAGATGCTTCTACGCCTGTTTGGTCTTTAACTTTGTTGATAGCATTTACCAAAGCGCCGTTTTTATCGCCTTCTTTTACCTCTAGGTCGCCGATTTTTACGCCGTTGATGACAAGGCTTAGGATCTGACCGCCACTGATAGCTTTACTAGATACCCATGTAGTATCAAAGGTAGCTCTAACGCCGGTTTTATCGGATAGCTTGTTGATATTTTCAGCTAGAGCGCCTACGCCTTTACCTAGACCGGTTGAGATTGTAGCCGCAGCTACTTTTACGTTGTTTATACCGTCTACGTTTAGGAAAGTAAGGCTGACTACGCCTGCAAATGTCAATAGCTTAGAGCTCTCAAATCTTGTTAGACCGATCTTATCTGACGTAGTAGCGCCGATAGAAGCTTTAACTGTTTGGTTTGAGTAAGCGCCGATTTGGAACTCTTTGTTAGAGAATGTTCCGTTTAGTAGCTGCTGGCCGTTGAAAGACGTCGTATTGCCGATATTGTCTAGCTCTTCCATTAGGCGAACGATGTCGGCTTGTAGCGCTTGACGAGAGTCGCTTGTTTGACCGTCTTGAGCTGATTGAGTAGCTTTTACCTTGATCGTGTCTAGGATTTTTAGCTGCTCGTCCATAGCCTTATCCGCTACTTGGATGATACCGATAGCGTCGTTACCGTTTGCGATAGCTTGACCAAGCGCGCTAGCTTGAGAGCGAAGGCTATCAGCGATAGCAAGACCAGAAGCATCATCTGCTGCTGTTTGGATTCTCAAACCTGAGCTAAGTTTACCCAAAGAAAGAGAAAGGTTGCGGTTGTTACCGACTGCGTTTGCGTGTGTGTTTAGAGCGTTGATGTTCGTGTTAATACGAAAACTCATTGTAAATCCTTTTAAAGTTTAATACGACTTCTTGTCGTTCAAAAACTATATCGGACGAAATCAAAAAAACTTTAGGGGTAGAGGTAAAATTTTTTTGATTTTTTCAAATTTGATTGAGAAGTATGAATTTTAGGGCTTTACGGCCGGTGCAAATTTGATTATTTTAAATTTGATGCGGCGAAATTTGCATTTTTGCTGTCAAATTTACGTGCGGCAGATTAAATCTGAGCGCAAATTTGGTCCGTTGTTAAATTTGAGTCGTTCGGCAAAATTTGAAAGAGAGAAAATTTGAGAGTTTAAAGAGGATAAACCCCGAAAGGTCGGGGTTTATCGCGGATATTAGAGGGTTAGCTCTAGGTTTGTACCCGCATCGGCAAGCGTAGCACCTGCTAGATCTACTATACCGGTTAGTTTTACTACATAGTCGTTGGCGGATAGACCAGGGGTAGTGTCTGATCTTACTAGATAGGTGTCTATCGCATTGCTATCTGGATCGGTGTAGGTAAAGTAAGCTAGTTTGTTGCTTGCAGCCGTTGCGACATCTAGGGCTCTAGATAGGTTGTTTGCAAAGTCTAGCGATTTGGTTGAATCGTATCTTGCGATATTTTGATCAATAGCAGTTGCTGCTGTTCCTGGTGATGGTGGTGGTGTTAGATTTGCGCCTATTTTGAGTTTGTCGCCTTTAGAAAAGTCCGTGATAGTAGCCGTTTTTGATGCAGGGAATGCTGCGTTGTCGGCTACGGCTCCTAATACAAACGTATCTTTGCCCGCTCCGCCGGTTACGGTTGCGCCTGATTTGCTACCAAAGGTTATCGTATCATCGCCCGCTCCGCTTTTGATTACGGATTTTTCATACGTGTGGCCGCTAGCGTCAAATGTGAAATTTCCTTTTAACATGCTTGCGTCTACGGTTTTTACCTTTGTTATAGTAGCGTCTAGGGTTAGTTTTGTAGTCGCTTCGCCTTTTATTACTACGTTAGTTAGCGTGCCTTTGGCGGCGGCGCTAGCTTTTAGTTCGATTGTGTTTACGGCTGAGGCTGTTTTTGCGTTGTCTAAATTTGACGCTATGTCTATGTTCTCTATGTCGTCTACTACGAATTTGCCCGTTAGACCTGCAGTGGCGCCTTTTGGATTTAATACAAAATTTACCTTATCGGTAGTGCCCGTAGCAGCGTCTTTGACCCCTACGACAAGTTCGTTTGATAGAGTGACCGTGTCTATAGTTATAGTAGAGTCGTTTAGAAGTTTTTGAAGCTTACCTCCAGCGCTTACGCCTTGAACTAGAGTGACGTTATTAAACGCTCCCCATTTAGACATATCTACGTCATTGGCTAGTGCATTTGATATTTGCAATCCTTCAAAATTAGTAAGCGTTACATTATCGCCCGCGCCGGCGGCTGCTATGGTTGAAGTTACCGATACTATGTCCGTTCCTGCTCCGCCGTCGATAGTTTGTTTGTTTGTGGTTGCCGTTAGTTCTACTACGTCGTTTCCGCTACCTAGTTTTACGGTTGAGTTGGCTACGTTGCCGACTTTTAGATTTGCAAAATTTCCGGTAAATGCGCTTGCGTCGATGTTTGCAAGTTTTGTTTGCGCGCTGAAATCAGCGGTTAAATTTTTAGCGTCGCCGTCGATGACTGCTTTTACCAGCTTATCAGTCGCGCCGTTGTAGGTAAAGAATGCTTTTTTGTCGGCTTTTGCGTGTAGAGTTAGATTTGTTGCGTTAGCTGCTACTAGGGCTGCTGTTAATTGAGTATCGGTACTACCTTCTTTAAAGTTATAGTTCATACTAAAATCAACGTTTTCTACATTGGTAGAGATATTAAACGTGGCAAAATCAACATCGGCTACGCTTATTTTCGTAGCTTTTGCTAGTGCTGTAGCGCTTGCTAGCTTTAGGCTAGATAGGGTTACGTCGGTAGCTTCGTTTGAGGCAACCGTAAAGGTAAGAGTATTTGCTTTATTGTGTAGGTCTATGTCTAGTTTCTTAGCTTTTGACGCATCTGCTATAGTCGTGTTGCCTTTGGCTTTTATGACGACTTCTTGCGCTTTGGCTGCCGTTAGGTTTGCGCCTTGTCCTGCGTCGATAGATACCTTGCCCTCTAGTTTAGCTGCATTTACGGTTACTGAGCCAGCAGATGATTTTGCTACTACCTCTTTTGTAGCTTCGGCAGCCGTTAAAGTAACTACTCCGGTGGTATTTACAGCTACTACCTCTTTGGTGTCAGTAGTTAAAGTTATAGTATCGATAGTTTGAACGCTTAGGTTATCTAAGCCTTTGTTTATGGTTACTGTTGCTGGATTAAATTTGACTTCTGATTTGATGTTTAAATTTTCGATGTTGCTAATGCCGTTCATCGCCGTATCTAAGTCAGTCATTGCAACTTCATCTGCTCCGTTTTTTAGTACGGTTAGATTTAGCGTATCTTTACCGCCTCTAGCATCAAGGGTGTCTAGAGATGATAGAGTAGACGTCTTCGCGCCGCCGCCTGCGTAGTAGATAGCGTTAAACGTATCGTCGCCGTCCGTGCCTAGGAAATTATCTAGACCAGTGGTGAAAGTCTTGCTTCCTGCTGCTGCTTCTGCGGCTAGTTGATCGATTTTAGCTTTTTGCTCTTCTAGGTTTGTGCTGTTTGTAGTAGCGATAATATCTTGGAACGGAGCATAGTTAAAGTTGCCCGATCCGTCGCTTTCTATGTCGGTGATTTTTTCAGCCATATATGCCGCGATAGCGGTTTTGTTTGCAAATACTGCTGCCGCCGTAGGGTCTGCTGCGATAGCCTCAGGCGATCTTGCTACTTGGAAAAGAGTAACTAGAGTCTCGCCTCTTGAGTGTCCTAGCTCTAGATGGCGCACCCAAGCGTTGATGCCGTCTGGATCTTGAGAGTAGTCTTTGCCTAGGATATTTTTGTAGATGTTTTCTATATATCCTAGATTTGAGTCTATTCTACCGTTAAAATACGCCGCGATAGCTGGGCTTTGTAGCATAGCGTCTGCGGTTTGAGCTTGATCTCTAAAAACGCCTGCCGAAACCCATGCGTTTAAACCCGCACCTTCGGGTGCTCTGTTAAATAATGCCACATATAGTTGGGCGACTTGTGCTTTTGTTACTGCCATAAAAGGCCTCCTTGTTGGGTAATTTGAGTTTGGTTGCAAACCGCCAAGATTATAGCATTAAATTCCTGATTGACGATAAATCATGGAGAAAAAACGGTAATTTAAAGCGGTAAAACTAAGTGCAAAATGCCTTTTTCGCGCTGTTTTTGCACACGTTAAAATTTCATGTAAAATATTTTGTCAAATGACTTTTTAGTGTGTTTTTTGGATTAAATTTATATATTTCCCTCTTTATTTTTATATAAAACGATGATAAAAGTAGTTTAAAATCGCGAATATGTTTTATAAATTTAAATTTCAAAATTAAAACTTAATTACTCTGGCACTTTTTAATATTTATTTAAGTATAAAAGGATTACAATCACATTCTTGATGTTTTAGTTACTGGTTAAGGTAAATTTTGGGTAGAGCGGTTAGAGAAATAAAATCAGAAATGGTTTTGATAAAACAAAAGGGCAGCTTTTTTGCCGATCAGAGCGAAAAAGATCTTTATGTTGAAATTTTACATTCTTTAACCCAAAAATACGATATGGAAATTTTAGGCTACGTTTTGGAGCCTAATTCCGTATCGTTGTTTTTAAAATCACTAAATATCCCTAAAATTATGCAAGAATTAAACAGCACCTTTATGAGAAGTCGAAACAGGGCGCGAGGCTATATCCAAGAAAGCGACATCAAAAGATATGAGATTAGAGATGTTTTTATAAATGAATTTGAAGATGTCCTGGCGTTTTTGCAGCAAAACGGCGGATATACTTTCAAGAACATAGATAAAAATTTAAGTTTAGCGAAAAAGATAGAAATTCAAAATTTTAAAAAAAGGACTGAAATGAAAATAGTTGCTTTAAATTCAGAAGTACACAAGGGAGTGTCTTATCACCAAGATGCGTTGCCGAACTTTCCGTTTGCGGAGATAGTAGCGAGCGAAGCATTTTTCTGCGAGAAAGATTTACCTATAGTTTTCACGAACGACGTAGTGCCTAAACTGCTAGTACTACTAGGTAGAAATGAAAATCTAATAATAGATAAAAACTACAAAGGCTACGTACCTGCGATCTTGCAAAACTATCCTTTTACTCTTGCTAAGGTTGAGGATCAAAATATCCTTTGTATAGACGAGGATGCGCCTCAGCTAAAAGGTAAAGGCGAAAAATTATTCAAGAAAAACGAAGAGCCGAGCGAATTTTTGCAAAACACCATAAACGCTATGCAAAACTACAATGCTCAGCTAGAAGCTACGCAAAAAGCGTTAGAAGAGATCAAAAAGGCTGGAATTTTAATAAACAAAGAGCTAACCGTTTCTGATAATGACAAAAAAATTACTTTAATCAAGGGCTTTTCTGTCGTTAGCAGAAAAAAACTAAACGAACTTGACGACGCTACTTTGGCCGATTTCGTTAGAAAAGGCTATGTGAGCCTTATAGACGCTCACATTAGAAGCTTAACGAATTTGGAAAATTTAGCAGGTAGAATTTTAGACAACGAAAGCAAAAAGCAAAATGAAAGTAAATGAACTAAAGGAGAGTATTAAAAAATCCAAACATGCTATGATATATGCTGGAATTTTCAGCATGTTCATAAACGTTTTGATGCTCACCTCTCCTCTATATATGTTACAACTTTACGGTAGGGTCGTAACGTCAAGAAGCCTTGATACGTTATTTTTCCTTACATTGATAGTTATATTTTTATATCTATGTATGATGTTTTTCGAAATTTTACGTTCGAGAATTTTGGTAGTTTTTTCAAACCAGATAGACTTACAGCTGTCCGAAAGGGTGTATGACGCGATCTTTAAACTCTCGGCCAGACAGCCTGGCAGGGTATCTTCTCAGCCGATGAGAGATTTAAATACCATAAAACAATATCTTAGTACTAACGGCGTATTTGCATTTCTTGACGCGCCGTGGCTACCTTTTTATATATTGATACTGTTTTTCTTTCACCCGTATTTTGGATATTTTAGTATCGCGGCCGCGATCGTTTTGTTTGTTTTGGCTCTTTTAAACGAAGGCGCGACTAAAGACGGACTAAAAAGATCAAATGACGCTTTTGGCGCTGAAACCCGCTTCGTCGATCTAAATTTGAGAAATTCCGAAGTCATCCAAGCCATGGGCATGAACGGAAATTTAAAGAAAATTTGGCATAAAAAACATAATGAGTTTCTAGAAGCTCACTCTGAGTCTAGCGTAAAGGCGGGAATGTACGCAAATATCAGTAAGGTATTTCGCGTCGTTTCCCAGTCGCTGATGCTGGGTCTTGGCGCGTATTTGGTTGTCCTGCAGGAGGTAAATCCGGGCATGATGATCGCGGGCTCTATTATCATGGGTCGCGCATTAGCTCCGCTTGATATATTGATCTCAAGCTGGAAAAGCTATAAAAACACCAAAGAGAGCTATGCTAGACTTTCGCAGTTTTTGGAGGATTTCCCGGCGGATAACGAAAAGCTTAAACTTCCTGATCCGCAGGGCGATATATTCTTAGAAAGCATAAGCCTAGTACCGCCTCATGGCAAAGCGCCTACTTTGATGGGCATAAATTTCGAGCTTAAAAGCGGAGATATGTGTGCGATTATCGGTCCGAGCGCTGCCGGTAAAAGCTCGCTAGCTAGAGCGATGCTGGGAGTATGGCCGGTATTTCACGGCGTAGTGCGCGTGGACGGAGCCGATATCACTCAGTACAACAGCGACCACTTGGGGCAGTTTGTGGGATATTTACCGCAAGACGTCGAGCTTTTTGAAGGAAATATCGCAGAAAACATCGCGAGATTCGGTGAACTGGATAGCGAAGCGATCGTACGGGCTGCAAAGCTAGCTAACGTTCATGATATGATATTAAATTTACCGGACGGCTATGAAACTAAAATAGGCATAGGCGGAGCCAGCCTAAGTGGCGGACAACGCCAAAGAGTGGCTCTTGCCAGAGCGCTTTATAAGGAGCCTAAAATAATCGTACTAGACGAGCCGAACGCTAGCCTAGACGAAGAGGGCGAAAGAGCGCTTTTTGCCGCGCTTGCGTCCATGAAGGGTAAGGCGACTATAGTGTTAATAACGCACAAGCTAAATATCTTAAATTTGGTTGATAAAATCGCTGTTTTAAATGCGGGAAGATTGATGTACTTTGGCGCCAGAGATGCGGTATTGGCTGAGCTGGGCAAGGCAAATGCGCAACAACCGCAGGTCGCAGAACAACAAAAAAGGCGTAGCATAAGCCTAGAAGATGCGGAGGGCTAAGATGATACTTAAAAATGAAAAAGGCACCGTAAATTTTGGGCTGTTTATTATATTTTTGCTAGTTGGAGTTTTTGGAATTTGGCTTGGCATGGCGCCTCTTAATAGCGCTGCCGTAGCCGTCGGTAAAATAGGCGTAGTTAGCAATAAAAAAATCATCCAGCACCTTGAAGGCGGCGTCGTAGATAAAATTTTCGTTAAAGACGGAGATATGGTCAAAGAGGGCGATCCGCTCGTCGAGATAAGAAACGTTGCTCTGCAAAGCGAGATGAGTATAGTGAGGGCCGATTTTTTAAGAACCAGCGTCATAGTCTCCAGACTAGAAGCCCAAAAGGACGATGCGACGGAGGTCAAATTTAGCGACGAAATAAAGCAAATCGAAGGTTATAAAGAGGCCATAGACGGGCAGTTAAGTATATTTAACGCGCAAAAAAAGCTTTTAGATGAAGAAAAATCCATCCTCAAGCAACGTATAAAACAGCTTGAAAATCAAATCAAAGGCGCAAATGCGATTGTGAGCGCCAAACAAGACCGCATAAAGTCTTTGAACGAAGAGATTAAAGAGTGGGAAAGGCTCTTTAAAGAGCAGTTGGCCGACAAAGTCAGGCTACGCGACCTAAATAGAGAAAAAACGGCGGTCGAGGGTGAAATAGCTGCGGGCAAGGCCGAGATAGCAAGACTAAATGTCCAAGTTACCGAAACGCAAGCCCAAATTATATTAAGAGATAGGACGTTTAAAGAGGATGTATTAAAAAAGCTTGAAGATGCTAAAACTCGTCTTGTGGATCTGCAACAGCGTTATAATGCTTTAAAGGATCAATCCGAGCGTACTATCGTAAAATCTCCTGTAGAAGGTAGCGTTGTAGAGTTGGCCTTTCACACTATAGGAGGCGTAATAAGACCCGGCGAAAGAATAATGAGTATAGTGCCGGACGAGACCGACTATGTCGTAGAGGCTAGACTAAACGTAGTAGATATCGATACGGTGCATGTAGGGCAGCTTGCCGATATTAGATTTAGCGCATTTCAGCACAAGCAAAGCTTTGTTATGGAAGGTAAGGTAACGTACGTATCGGCCGATAGCATTCAGGATAATGCAGGTCACTCGTTTTACGATATTAAAGCCGAGCTTACCGAAGACGGTATGAAAAATTTTAAGCGAAACGGCTTTTTTATAGTTCCGGGAATGCCGGTTGAGGTAATGATTAAAACCGGCGATAGAACGATGCTTGAGTATGTCTTAAAACCGTTTATAGATATGTTTAAAAGGGCATTTAATGAAGACTAAAATTTTACTTTCGGCCTTACTGGCCTCAAATTTAGCTTTTGCTCAAAGCGTTAGCCTCTCGCAGGCATACGAAATGGCGCTCGAAAATAATAATGAGCTTAAAATGACCATGTATAATAGTATAGCCTCTCAAGAGAGGCTAACTCAGGCTACAGCCATGTTTTTGCCGACCATTAACGCTGAGGCCGCATATGTCGGCGAAAAATACGACAGAATGGACAGGCGAAGAGTATCAAAAATAAACGAAAGCTATAAAAAAGTAGGCGTTAGTCTTAGCCAAAGCATATTTAGACCGGCAATCTGGTATCAAAGAAATCAAGAAGAGATCAGGGTGCGCGGCAACGAGCTGATGTATGAAAATACCAAACAAGAACTGGCAAAAAGGGTCGTAGAAGCGTATTTTAACTACACCTTCGCATCCGAGACGCTAGCTCTTGCTCAAAGCTACGAAGAAGCTAACCGCGCCAAATATAACCAAATGCAGAAATCTTTGGAATTTGGGTTAGTAAATAAAATGGATATGCTCGAATCTAAAGTTAGATTAGACGAGGCATTGCTGGGCGTAAACAAAGCTAAGCTAAATATCGAAGTAGCAAAGCTAGAGCTAGTAAAGCTAGTCGGGCAAGAGATCGAGGTGAAGGATAGCTTTTCAAACATCGATACCGAATTTTTCAAAAAAGTAAATTTGTCGAATTTTAGCGATGTAGCTAGAAATTTTAAATTTCAAGATAGCGTTTTAGCGGTTGAAATTTCGGAACAAGAATACAAAAAGAGAAAAAGCGAGCATCTCCCTACGCTTGATTTTAGTATCAGCTATGCAAATTTATACTACATAGACAACGACTATTCCGGTGACAGAAGAAGAAAGCTAGACACTATGCTTAGATTTACTCTCCCTTTATATACGGGCGGCGCTACTAGCTCAAGAGTAGAGGAGGGTAAACTACTAAGACTAGCTAGCATCGAACAACAAAAAGATATTCAAAAAGAGATAGAGATTAGTCAAAAAAGAGCGATAAATAACTATCTTAACTACATTGACGAGTGCGAGTTAATGAAGCGCTCCTTGGAAAATGCGGAGCTTTACGTAAAATCAATAGAAAGAGGCTACGAAGAGGGCTTGAAGGATGCGGTAAATTTGTTCGACGCTCGCGCTAGAGTTTTTAAAACCAGAAACGAAGCACTAACGGCATCTTATAATTTAGTTCTCTCGTACTTGGAACTTCAATGGCTAAATTCTAATATATCGGTTGATATGATGCGGGACTTGCAAAGAGCGTTTAAGTAAAATTTATTTTTTAAATTTTTACGTTTTAAGTGATTTTTTATGCTATAATTAGCAACAGTATTCTGTAAAGATACCCAAAAACTCAAGAAACACACTAAAAAGGAGTCCTTAATGGCAGTAACACAAGCACAAGTTGCACAGCTTTACGTAGCGTTATTTAATCGTGCCCCTGAAGGCGCGGGCTTTAACGCATGGGTAAGCGCAGGAGCAACTAAAACTCAAGCGCAGATAGCTAATGATATGCTAAAATCGGATGCGGCTATAGCGTATTACGGCGGTAGCATAGATCAAGATAGAGACTTTGTAGAGATGGTCTACAAGAACATCTTGGGCAAAGATTATTCTCAAGACCCTGACGGCATTAATGCCTGGGTAAAACACCTTCAACTTGGAAACTCAAGAGGCGATATGCTTGTAAAACTTTTTGACGTTGCTACTTCTGCAATAGCCAAAGCAGCAGATCCTGTAGCGGCAAAAGTATTTGAGAATAAGACCGAAATTTCTAAATATATGGCGGAGAAAATTTCAAATATTAGTCAAAACGGTACAGGCGATTACAACTATACGCCATTCCAAGAGATAATTAGAACTACAAATTCTACAAATTTGGCTGAGCAAAAAGTCAAGGTAGACGAGATGGCAAATGCTGATTTCCATACGCTTACTACTTCAGCGGATACTGTTAATGGTACGGCTAAAACTGATGTCATAAAAGCTGTCGCAAGCTCTGTATTTTCCGAAAATACTCTTAATCCTGAGGACAAAATTGACGGTGGCGCAGGAAACGACACTCTAAGCGTTACTATGAATACAAATTTTAATGGGTTTACTACTGGTGAGCTAAAAAATGTAGAAAATTTAAACCTAATAAACAATGGCGGAGCGCTTAAGGAGTTTAACGCTAACGGTGTTACTGGCCTTAGGAGTGCCAAACTTGACGGAAATAATGCAGTTAGAGTTATTAACTTGGCTAATATTATTGACTTTAGCGTAGCTGACCTTAAAAATGACTACATAACGCTAACATATCAGTCTGGTACCGTATCTGGCAACACTGATGAGCAAAATTTAACTCTTGATAATGTAGGTGCAAGTACTCCTGTTGGTATGCTGTCAAATTCTATTTCCACTACATTTAGCGGCATAGAGACTTTAAATATCAAGACTCAAGGTAGAGCAAGTTATATTAAAAATGTAAATACTGAAAACGTTAAGGTTTCAGGTGACGCAAGTCTGGATGTTGCCGTTGCCGCAAACACTAAGAGCTTTGATGCTTCTGGCTTGAAGGCCAAATTGGTTGCCAACTTAGTTAATTCAAAATCAGTGCTAGAAAACATAAAAGGCGGTAGCGCTGACGACAGAATAAAAGCAGACATTGATGCAAGCACTATTGGTGTTTTACGCGTTGATGGCGGAAATGGCTATGATACTTTAGAATTCGATAACTTAACTGGAGGCCTTGATACCGCAAGAAAACTTGTTACGGCTTCTGTTGAGCATTTGATATTTAAAAATGCTACAGTTGCCAATACAGCTGTCCCTGCCGTCATTGACTTAGAAAGATCGCCTGACGTAACCAAACTAACTATAGGTTTAAAAGATACTCAGGCTTCAGATACAAAAGTAAATATTATAAATTCTAAGGTGGATACTTTAGACTATATAACAAATACTAAAAGCGGCAATCTTGTTACTATAGACTCTGTTGCCCTAAAAACTATCAATTATGTTAATGACAACCCGTATGATACGCAATTGGGAAGCATTAGTGCCGCAGAAGCCACAAGCCTTAATGTTAACTTAAAAGGCATTATGTCAGGAAACGCAAAAGTTACTGCCAATAAAGCTACGTATATAAATCTTAATATAGACTCTTTGGATGTCGTTTCTAAAGGCCTTAGCTTTGAGGCTGAAAAAGCAACTACTATGAAAATTGTAAGTGTTCAAAAAGATAGTGTATTTAAAGCTAACGATAATAACATGAAAGCGTTGCAAAATCTTGATATTGCTACGGCTGGTAGATTTGATTTCACAGGCGACCCCGAAAAACTTGAGTCTCTATCTACTATTAATCTAAAAGGAACGTCTGAAAAGTCATCAGCTACCGTAGTTGCTGGCACTGCTTTATCTATCCAGGATATAAACTTGACGGCAGATCATTTGCAGGCTACTATGGAAAAACAAGGATACCAATCTCTAAACGCTACTTTAAATACGCAAGGTACAATTAATGCGTTTTTAAACAACAACACTCAAGGCGAAGTAAAATTTGATATCGAGCATGCGGGATCTGTAAATATTGTTAACAATAGCGTTAATATTCAAAAATTTATATTAGTCGGCGGTGGAAATGCTGAAACTTTCGTAAAAAATAGTTTTGTTATAAAGGGCGGCACTGCGCATCAAACGGTGCTTGGCAATATCTATGCAGATAAAATGAATGTAGATTTTGGTCAAACTCTTGGACTAACTGATTTGCAGGGGATTTTAACTGCAAACGATATAACACTTAAAATTTCACAAATAACAGGAGCAAATGGCAATATACAAGTTGCAATGGCTGGGGCTAGAAATTTTAAAGCGGATATAGAAGGTTCCGTAAAAGGCGATAAACTTGATATCTCCTACAGCAACCACGCTACTCTTAATACTGTTGAAAACATTAAGGTTTCAGGCGATTTGGGCGCAGGTTACGATATCTATACTTTAAAGACCACTGGCACCACAGATACCGTAAGAACTATCGACTTAAGCGGACTTAAAAATGTTGAAAAAGGTACTATAACCTTAGATAACTCTAATACAAATTTGTTATCGCTAAAGGCCACTGGCGGGGACGATAAGGTTACGCTTATTGACAATATGCTTATCGGAAATGTTGCAAACAATGTTGATATTGACCTTGGTGCAGGCGACGACGAGATTATCACAAAAGATCTAGTTGCCAACAAAACTGTTACTATAAACGGCGGCGCAGGAAATGATTTATTTGACGTTAGAGGCTCTAAGACTGATGTCGATGCTAGCAAATACGTAGTAATAGGCGATGTTTCTGGTGGCGATAAGATCAAATTTGACGCTTTAGTACAAGCTTCAGGATTTGAGAGAGTACAAGACAGCGTAGTAAAAGATGCTACAACACTTAAAGAAGCGATTAATCTTGCAATAGCAAGCAACCAATCCGCTTCTCCAATTTTGAATAAAGTATTCTATTTTACATATGCTGGTGATACGTATGTCGTTCATAATGCAACATCAACTGCTGTAGGCACGCCAGACACTCTAACCGCTGCCGATACGGTTGTTAAACTAGCTGGTGTACGATCAGATGACCTTATTCTTACTGCAGACTACACAGAAGGCACATTGAATATCAACTAGCCTTTCTTTTTCCCCGATCATTAAATCGGGGAAAATCTTATATTTTTTCACTTTTTTTCTATTCAAAGTTATTTATTTTTAAATTCTATTTAAAATAGAATTTTATGATTTTAGCGGTAAAAAGCATCCTAATTTTTTGATGTTATGCACTTTATTTTTTTATTGGTCGAGCGTAATTTCAGACTTCGGCTATTCGATACACAAATCTTCTTAAACAAATTTTATTTTTTTGTGCTATAATTAGCGACAGTATTCTGTAAAGATACCCAAAAACTCAAGAAACACACTAAAAAGGAGTCCTTAATGGCAGTAACACAAGCACAAGTTGCACAGCTTTACGTAGCGTTATTTAACCGTGCCCCAGAAGGCGCAGGCTTTAACGCATGGGTAAACGCGGGAGCAAATACCACGATAGCACGGATGGCTAACGATATGCTATCTTCCCCTGCAGCCGTAGCTTATTTTAACGGCAGCATAGATCACGATAGAGATTTCGTGGAGATGCTCTATAAAAATATCTTGGGCAAAGATTATTCTCAAGATCCAGACGGTATTAATGCCTGGGTAAAACACCTTCAATTAGGCAACTCAAGAGGCGACACCGTAGCCAAGCTATTTGAAGTAGCTACTTCTGCGATAGCAAAGGCGGCAGATCCGGTAGCGGCGAAAGTATTTGAAAATAAAACAGCTATTTCTCAGTATATGGCTGAAAAGATAGCCGACATTCCAGCCGATCAAAGCGGAGCGTACGACTACTCTTTATTCCAAGATATAATAGCGACTACAAACAATACCAACCTAGACGAACAAAAGGCAAAAATAGACGCCCTTATAGCTCCTACTATTCACAACCTTTCAGCAGGCGCTAACGATGTAAGCGGAACCGGCAAATCAGACGTATTTAACGGAGCCGTATCTGCTACTGTCGGACAAACTACCTTTAAAGCTACTGATAAACTAGACGGTAAAGGCGGAAACGATACTTTAAATTTAGACCTATACACTAACTTCTACGGAATGACTAACGGAACCGGAGAGGTTAAGAATATAGAGAATCTAAATTTGACCAACAAGACTAACGGCGATTTGAGATTTGATACTAAATATATCCACAACCTAGAAACCATCACCTTAAACGGCGAGAATAAGATAGATATTATCAACCCGGAGAATAAAGTAAAACTTCTTATTAACGATCTAAAACTAAGCGGAAATACTGACTCTGGAAGACTTAATCTAATATACAACACGGACGTATTAGCCGGAAGCAACGATGACCAAGAGATCGTCGTAAATAATGTAAATATGGATAAAGACGCTAGAATAAACATAACTACCGTTAACGGAGACCATATAGAAGCTCTAACCATTAACGCCGTAGGAGGAGCTAGCAAGCTAACTAAATTTACTTCAAACACGATTAGACAACCAGACCAAGTTGCAAGCATAAAGACTATGCATATAAAAGGAACGGCCGATCTAACGGTAAATACTACGGACGGGCTATATAGCTTTGACGCTAGCGAATATAAAGGCAATAAACTAATCGCAAACGTAAAAGCCAACGGATACGTTCAAAGCATAAAAGGTAGCGGACAAGACGACGTATTTAACGTAACCGGAGCTAACGGAAGCATCATACCTATCGACGGAGGAGCCGGCAAGGATACGGTAAACTTCATAGACGCTATATATGGAAACCAACACGTAGAAATGACCGGCGTTGAAGTACTAAATATCAACACTAGCGCTTCCGTACTAGACTTTACTAGAGCGCAAGAGATAACCGAGCTAGGTATCAACGGAAGTTATGCTAATGTAAATATACTTAACTCTAAAATAGCAAAAGTAAACGCAAAAGCCACCTACTCTACAAACGTAACTATAAACAATAGTACCGATATAAGAGATTTCGTTATAGAAAAAGGCAACAGCGGCAGCATAACCGCAAACGGAACAGAAAAGCTAAACGTAAAAGTAGCCAACGCTAGCGACGTACCCGCAAACCAAGGCACTACTATGGCAACCGTAGCCTCAAATACCGTAAAAGAGCTAGACTTTACTCTAGAGAACACTACTAGTACGGGCAGTTATTTTTATAGCACCATAAACAATGCGTTTGCTCTTGAAACGCTAAACGTAGTAAATAAGACCGACAAAGATATAACCGCTGGCATTACGGCGGCAAACGCTTCAGGAAGCAATAATACTAACGCCTACAACCTAAAGACTCTAAACGTAGAGACAAAGGGAGATTACACGCTAAGCGACAAACTAAGCGGTATCAGTAAAATCAACCTAAAAGGCACAGGCGACGACACTAGCGTAACTCTTAGCACATTAGGTGACAAGACATACCTTCCGATCCCTCTTCAAGGCGTTCAGGATATTACTTTAAATGCTGAAGGATTGAAGGATTTAACAGTAGCCCAAGGCGATTATATCTACACCACTAGAGACGTAAATTTGACATATACTACAGACAAGAAAGACGGCAACGTGGTATATGGCAATATCGGTTTGAAAGATGGCCCGAACGCATATACAGTTAACAACGTAAATATAAACGCTAATGGACAAAAAACATTAAATGTAGCTGCTATAAATGCTGCAGGCGATGTAAATTTGACTACGCATTTTACGCAAAAAGGCTCTACGGCAGATTACGGCAACAGCACCACAAGCTATGTTATCGGTAGAAACGTAACCCTAAATCACACTTCAAAAGCCAACTTAACTGACGGCGAAGTGAAAGTCAACGGCGTTGTAAAAGCGACCGGCAATCTAGACGTAACGGCTAGCGGATACAAGGTTTTACAGCTAGGCTCCGGCAGTAGCGACATAGCAGTCGGCGGTTCTGCTAATATCAAAACCGTAGCTACCGTTGCGCAAAGCACTACAAATATCAAAGGTATAGTCGGAGCGACTAAAGGTTTGGCTGTAAGCGCAAGTGCCGCTTCCGGCGTAACAGACGCAGTTTTAACATACGGAGATCTGTCTGCAAGCGCTAAAGACGTAAGCGTAAACGTATCAAATCAAAAATCCGTAACTATAGGCAATGTAAGCGCCACAGGGCTTTTAGACACCGTAAATAATAAGGATCACAGAGGCGACGTAAATATCACGACTAATACAAGCATACAAGATGCTTTGGTCAAAGTAGGCAACGTTAATTCGTCCGCTAAAGACGTAACTCTCAAGTTTAGCGGTCAAGAAACATTAGTGGTTGGCACCATATCTGCCGACGATCCATCTACTGGCGTTAAAAATTTCGGTAAAGTAAATGTCGACGTTAGAACTAACGACAATGATGCTACAGCAACATTTGGGTTTATAACCGGCACTAGCGTAAATTTGAACGTAAATAATCTAAAATCATTGACCGTAGGCGGTGTGGCGGCAACGGATGGCGATGTGATGATAAGTACCGGAACAAATACCTATCTAGAGACCGCATCATTTACGAGCGTAAGCGGTAAAAACGTAACCATGGACGTGGCTAACGTTACAGCGCCTATAATCGGCACTACAAGCGTAAGAGCTCACAGTAGCGTAACAATCAAGGGTTATGCGGGAGATGCCGTAAGTAAGTACGATATAGATATAACCAACTGGGCGACCAATACGGATGACGTAAATTTCGTTGCAAATTTAACCAACGTCAAGGGAAGTATCACATCGACCAATTACAGCGAGCAAGTCAAAACTTTAACTATAAAAGGCGGTGTAACAAATCCTTCTAGTTTGAAGAGCGCCGGTCAAAATTCTGACTTGTCGATAGATACAGATGCCTTAATGGGACTAAAAACCATCGATCTAAGCGGCTATACAAATGCTAGCGGCAAGACCGAATTAACCGTGGGTTCTAACAATGTCTCACTGACTACTATCAAGGGCGCTACTACAGCCACTGAAATAGAGATAAATTCTGAAGCCTTAAAGAGCGTAGAAACCGCTGCCGGAAACGACAAGGTAACTATTGGCACGGCTCAAGCAAACGATATCAATATAAGCCTAGGCGCCGGCGACGACTATATAGAATTTGCTAGCGGAGCGGAGCTAACTAGCGATAAAAAATTCGTTATAAGCGGCGGAGCGGGTAAAGATACGTTTAAGTTAGCTGAAGCAAAAACAGATGCCACTGCTAGCAAATACGTAACCATTTCCGATATCGGTAGAGGCGATAAGATAGACCTGGGCACCGCTACTGCTTTTGAAAAATATACTGCAACTGATTTGGATAGCGAAGCTAGCTTATTGGCGGCTGCAAATAAGGTATTAACTAGCGCCGCTGCTAACACTGCTAATAAAGTTTGGGCGTTCTCATACGGCAACGAAACTTATCTAGTACGTGATAACGACGGTTTAAGCACTGGATTAAGTACCGACGATAATCTAGTTAAGCTTGCTGGATTGTCGCATTTTGACGTATTTGACGCAAACCTAAATGCAAACGAGCTAACCGTAACAAATGCCTAATTTCTAAAAAGCTGAAAATTCGGCGGTTTAATTCCGCCGAATTTCTATTAAATGTATACTGTTTTTAATTTAATAGTTTTAAATTTATACCGCTCTTTCATAAAACTTTTTTAAAATACTTAAACAAATTTTATTCCTTTTAATTTTTTTATGCTATAATTAGCAATAGTATTCTGTAAAGATACCCAAAAACTCAAGAA
>ERZ773267.627-NODE-627-length-22661-cov-8.582279_pt1 | contig 22661 bp, 30 predicted proteins | sample MGYA00511959_ERZ773267 | MGnify/ENA primary metagenome ERZ773267 (study PRJEB29015, sample SAMEA2738165) | human oral metagenome | biome: human oral; feature: human-associated habitat; material: saliva | place: China | collected 2240 ... | reverse complement strand
GCGAGCGTCGCACTTGGGCACGACACGTCCGTCAGCGGGTTAGTGCCCGTGTACTGGTCCTCCACGACCTTCACGTCATTGAGGATGGTTTCGCCATCGTTTGTGACCTTGAAGTTCCAGTGGAGCGTGTCGCCTTCCGCGTATTCCGGCTCCTGAACCGTCTTCACGAGCGAGATGTGTGGGTTCGGCTGCTTGATCTCAAACTCGCCCTCCCACTCGCGCTTCTCACCACTGTTCGCCCACGTGTCGATAATACGACCGTCACCGTAGGTGGTGGAGTTACCGCCGTTAAAGTCACGCGAGTCCAAGCCAAGACCCTCAACACGCGAGTCGGTGACGCCCAGCCAGCCGTGAACGCCGCTGTCAACGTACGAGTTCACGCCCTCCAACGCGCTGACCGCACTCGTCGGGCGCGCATCGAACGTGGGACGCGACAGGTTCGAGTCATCCCAGTACACGGTCGAGTTACCGGCAGTCGAACCGTTCAACTGCGTGATCGTGAACCCGCCGAAACGCTCCACGTCATCAAGCATGATGTGGACCTGCGACTGGCTCTTCGCGGTGAGCTTCCACTTCACCTTCTCGATACTATCCCCGGCTTCCACGCGAACCTTCGCGCTGTCGGAACCCGTGAACTCCTGGCTCTTACCGGCCGCCTCGAACACGTAGGTGACCTCGGGGTCCAGGCCGGTGATCGTCGCATACCCGTTACCGGACGTTGGCGTGTCACCCTCCCACGTGACATTCGCGTCAGCGATGGTTTTCACCTTCGGGACGATGCTTTCCGGCAAGTCCTTCGACGGCTCCTCGAAGAACATATTGTACACGGTCGTAGACGGAGCCTCGTTAAAGTTTTCCGCCTGTAGCCAGTTACGCGCAGTCAAATCACCAGACTTCGGCGCATACGCGTCGTAGCCGGACGCCTTATCCACGTACCACGTGTCGTAAGACTGGTTGGTCGGCGTGTACACGGTCTTGCCGTCCACCGTAGACACCTTGTTGATGCCACTGGATGTGGCGGAAATAACGGACTCTAGGCCGTTAATGCCCTTCAACACGACCTTGTACACGTAGCCAGTGGAGGACACCGGGTACATGGTGAGCGTGCCCGCATGGCCGCCGAGCGAGCGCTCACTGAACGTGCCGTCATAGCGCTGCGACATGTGCAGGCGCTTCACCCACACGCGACCCTCGTGGCGCGTGTTACCAGAGTACACGCCCATGACCCACTTCTGGTCGCCCTTATCGGCCGTGTTGAAAATCCAGCCCGACACGTCAGTGAGGGGTTCGTACGCGATCTTCCACACGCCGTCAGCGGTAGCCGCAGGGTAGTACCCGTCCGCGCCAGCAGTAACAGTCTTACCGTCCTGGTCGGTCACGCCACGCACACTACCGTCAGGTTTAATCCACAACTGTTCGCCAGCCTTCACATACGCGTAAAACTCATTCGACGCGGCAACAGGAATCTCGTCCGGCTTCTTCTCCGCATACGCGGAACCAATCTCACCCACGTGATTACCATGCTGGATGGCGTTCACGCCAGCCGCCGCGAGCGGTGCACCCACGGCGAAAGCCGCCAACGCCGCGCCAGCCACGCGACCGGCACGCATCTTACTCACATTCTTCATCTTTGCCAAAAGGCACACCTCTCATCTCACACCGCCGCACAATCCGCGACAGAAACGACTCGTCATCCGGCTCCCGCGCGCACCCGCGATCACGCAACAAACGCAACCGCACGGCACACGCGCGAACCGAAACCAAATAGAACAAACAGTAAGTTAGTTCACGAACAAACAATATCGCAAACCAACAGGTAGAAACGCGGCAGACGCCGCATCGTCACAATGTATCATCATCCAACGGATCAACCCCACTGTTCACAGCACGCGCCAACCCAACGAGCACACGAGCCACCTCATGACGGCCACGCCTCACCGCAGCACGTGCCTCAACGCCGTCCCACGACAAACGTGGAACCGGCTCGCGCGCAGGCTCCACCCGGCGACGCGACCCCGCGCGCTCCCACCGAATGTTACGGCGCACACGCCCCGTCTCACGGTCCTGCAACGTCCGCCAATCCAACCCGGACGCGAAATCAGGGTCAGACAACGCATCATACGCCGCACGCAACTCGCCACCACGCTCACGCGCAGCGCGCACAGCCGCGTCGCCCAACAGGCGAACGGCCTCACCCACCGACAACACCTCGCCGTCACCGGCAGCGCTCGCAGCAGGGCAGCCACAGGGAACGGGACACTCGCCGGGGCACGCCTCAGAAACAGGGCACTCGCCGGAAGAAGCCGAACACCCGCCGCAGCGGTAACCGGAAACACCTTCGTCAACACCGCACGCATCCTCGCCTAGTGCACACCCGCCAACGCCGCACGCGCCAGCATCGAAACCACACTCAGCATCACACTCAACGTTAAGGCCGCAAGCCGAAACGTCCCCTGTTGCCTCGTTTTCGCTTCCCCCACAAGCGCCCTCGGTAGCGGACACGCTCTTCACGCCCACAACCTCAAACACCGGAAGCGAAAACACGCGCTCAAACCCAACAACACTACCGCGAGCGCGAGCCAACTCAAAACCAACAAGCCCCTCACGCTCACCCTTCGTCGTATCCCACAACTTACCGGAACGGTCCACCCACCTGTAACCCACCAGGGTACGCGGCGACACCAGGCGCACAGTCGCGTCAAAACCCGCAGCCTCCAAGCGCGCAACCTCACTGTCACGCTCCACCTCACCAACCGCAGACGTGACCTCACGCACACGACCACCACCAAGCGCAGCCAGCGCCTCAGCCGCACTCACGCGGCGACCATACACGCGCGGACGCGGAACAAACTCCCCCGACTCACGCATCTTCAACGTCCACTTGCGATCCTTAAACGTGCGAGACATTCAAGCCCCCTCAAATCATGCACCACCGCGCGCCCGCACGCACACGCGCCCAGACACCCTGCGGTGACGCGAACAACATTCACGCCACCGCAATAGCGGCACACACCTAAAACTTCCAAATACTTCTAATTTTGATCGAATTTTAAGCAACTAGAAGAAAGAACACAAAGCGGCGGGCGCACCCAGCCAACAACAAGCTAGACGCGCCCGCCAACACCTCGCTCACCCGTCAAGACAACACGCGACGCGCATGGTCACACAAATCGAAACGCCGCGACAATACGCGCCGAGCGGCAGAATCGCCGTGAACCGCCAATGCCACCTGTACTCGCTCACTCAACGAACGGCGACGCGCCAACACAACCTGAGCACGCCCGTCACCATGTACCACGAGCGCAATTTGAGCATCCTCACACAAATCGTCACGCCCCGCCAACGCCAAGTGAACGCGCTCACCGCCGAAAACCACGAGCGAATTTTGGTCCTTGTAGCTCAACCCAGGGCTAGACGCAAGCTCCACCATCTCGCCTTCGCTCATGAAAACAATCGCCTTGTTACCGGGCGCTACGTCGCCGCGCGAATCATCCCAACCCCAAGAAGCATCCCGACGGTGGGAACTGTTCGGAATTTCCGAATGGTTCGACCCAAAACGCTCGCGTACACCGCGCTCCGCGCGCTCACGAGCAGCATCGAAACGAGCTTGTATGTCACGCTCCGCGCGCTCACGAGTGGCGCGCACACGCTCATCAGCGACGCGGGCAGCGCGCTCCACCTTCACCTGATACAGCGCCGCGTCATCCCCGTTGTGGTCGCGCACGGCGCGCACATACGCTTGCGACAGTTCCGCGCGCTCCCGCACGCGTTTGTCCGAATCTTGCGACAGCGCAGCCAGTACGTCACCGGGCACGCTCGTGTTATCGGCGAGCGCGCGACGCACACTCCACACCTTATCCTCCGCCAACACCCTGGCAGCGGCCTCCGGCGTGTCGGTCCACGATGCGAGCCACGTGCGGGTTTCCTCCCCGCACTCGCGGGCAGCGGCCTCGCACAGAGCGTCCACGCCTTCGCCGCCGCGCGTCACGAAATGAGTAAGCTCATACGTGCGCATGTCGCCCGCCTTGTCAATCATCCACCCAGCTTGCACGCGCTCGTTCTTCGACAGCAGTTCGCGCGTGCGAGAACCCGGCAACGAGCCTTCCCACAGTTTACGCGCCACCTCACGCGACAGGTCCGCGCGGGCGGCGACAGCCTCCCGCACCTCATCATCACTATCAGCCGCCAGCTTGTCCACCACGTCAGCGGGCACATCCGCCAACCGAGCGGCGATAGCGCGCACAGACGGCCACGGGTTACGAGCCAACCCATCCGCAACCACGCTATCCACGGTTCCGCGCCTGGCAATGCGGCGCGCACCATTCGCATCCACACGCTCACACGCAGTAGCCAACACCTTCGGGGTCAAGTCAGCGCGCGACAACACGGGCGACACATCATCCAACGCGTTCACTACCGCGAGCAACGCGCTCTCACTGAGCGGCGCGTCCCTGAGCGCAACAGTACGAGCAACACTCTGGCTACGTGACACGAGCAGCGTCAACTCACTCTCCGACACGTCCGCGCGCGACGCGAACGCCGCAAGCACCTTATCCCGGTCATCGCCCATCAGACGGTTGCGCACAGACGGGCGTAACCACTCGCTGTTGCGAGCAATCTTCACGGCCGCGCTCTCCCACGAGTCCACAGCCGCCAACAGCACGCGGTCAGGCATCGCCTCCTCACGCGCCACGGCGGCAAGAGCCGCATCCTCACTCGCGCGCACGGCAGCAAGCACCGCGTCACTGAGCGCATAATCGTCAGCATGTTTCACGCACCACATGGCAACCCTGCCGCCGTGGCGCGCCACAAGCTCCTCTAGCGTGCCAGCGGAAACCGGGTCACCCGCATCCAATCGTGCTTGCAGGGCGCGCACAACCAGCTTGTCGCCCTTCTCGAACGGGCCAGCGCTCTCGCGCTCCCACGGGCGCATCCGCTCATAGTCCTCCGGGTCTCGCATCAGATCAAGACCCATCACGCTGATCTGCCAGTCCGTGAGCAAACGGTTCTCTACCAGCACCTTCGTCACCCGCAGGCGATGCCACCGGATAATCTCAGCCAACGCCCAATCGCCCACACGATCAGCGTGTGCGCGCAAAAGAGCCACCACAACACCCTCGTTGCTATCGCCCGCCAGAACGTCAACAAACACGCCGGGGAGGTTACGCCGCCCGGCGGCGACGCGCCTGAGCGACGGGTCAGAAGCAAACACATACGAAGCTGTCTCCACGGGAGAGCGGTTAAGCTCCGAGCCGGTACGCAGCGCGCGATCAACGGCGCACACGTCATCCACGCGCACCCCACCCCACACGCGACGAAGCTCCTCTACCACCGTGGCGCTCATACGCTCCATGTCCCTTCCTACGCGCCTACGCGCGCCCCTGCTTCCTTCTCCGGTCGCGCGGCCAACAAGATGCTTTCACCGCGCAAACACCCCAATGATACCACACGCAGTAGGAACGGCGCGCAACAAACACAAACAGGACGGGGAGCGTAACAGCAGCAGGTTACGCACCCCGCCCCCAACAAAACCGCCCAACGCGGGGCGCTCACTCGTCGGATGCGCCGCCCTTTAGCTGAGCGACAGCATCGCGCACAACGTCGTTGAAGCTATCGAAACCGGGACACTCCTCCATCAAGTATTCACCATGCGCTTCACCATACCACTCCCAGTTATCAACCCCGGCACACTCTAGGGCGTTCAGTCGCATGTCGCTTTCGAGGAGGCGAATCAGCTCCTCCTCCGACAGGACGAAGTTCTTGCCATCCCACTGTGCGTTCACGATAGCCATTGTTGTTTCCTTCCGTTCGTTTCCAGCCCGCCACCCCGGCGAACCAACACGACCATTCTACCATGCGTGACCGTCATTTGCATACAGCGCCACGCCGCACAACACCAAAAACGTCGCACGCCAACCACCCCAACTTGTGATACAATGTGAACAGGCAAGAGACAAAGCGGGATACGCGAACCGCGCAAGCGAGGGAGAGAGGACAGCCGTGAAGATCACAATCACCAAGTGCCGCAAAGTCAAGGAATGGTATGAAACCATTGGCGGCGAGGAAGAGTGCTCGGCCATCTTCCACCACGTCACCTACAAGCGCCACAAAATCTCGTTCAGCGTTGAAATGAGTGACGGCCGCGCCTACGAGACGACGCACACCGTCAACGGGTGCGATTACGACTGCGAGAGTTTTTGGCTGGGTAGCCCGATCAATGACGTGGAGCAGTTCACGCGCGACATCGAAGCCGCCACGTTCCCTGACATGGTGTTCTTTGACGAGTACGACGAGTACGAGACCGCAGAGAAAGCCAACAACGAGAACAGCGTCGCCGTCTGGTTAATGTATCCCAGCGACCGCGCCAAGGCGGAACAGGCGGCAATCGACACCCTCATCGCCGACATCGTTGACCTCCTCCGCGTGATGCCCCTCAACGAAGGTACCGCAAACGGGGAATAACACCGCGCCGCGAATCACGCACACACCCGGCGAGAACATGTGATACAATTGCGACAGTAGCAGACAAGAAGCGAACAACCTCACCGGGGAAGAAAGGGGCAGAAGCATCATGGCAGCGCTCGACAACGACATCACCCGTGACCTCTACAACGCGGGCGTGTCCCGCCACGCGTTCACCCTCCTCGTGAACCTGGCGCGCGCATACAAGCACGCCAGGCACGAGGAGCGAGAAGCCCTCGAACGATTGAGCGAGGACGGCGCGCACCTCTACTACGACCCGGACGGGTACATGGGTGAACCAGTCCTGATTCTGCACGCGCTCTCTGGGAACTACATCGACCCCGAGGAGGCTGGTGTTAACGATTGGTTCAACACCGTTAAAACCCTCATCCTTGACGAGGTAGAAGAACACGGCGAGACTGTGCCGGTCAACCGCCCGGAGATTCTGAGCGCCCTCGCGTTCATCAACTTCGGCCTCCACCAGTGGACCCACCGCCTACCGATCATCCCGGAAAACTGGATGCTCGCCCTACACCGGGGACTAGCAGACGGATACATGGTGAACGTCGTGCGCCACCTGAACGGCGAATGGCCCAACAACTAACCCCGCAAGAACCGCACGCAAAAAGAAAGCGAGAATACAATGGACACAAATCAGCGCATCCGCGAACTGGCCGACAAGTTCCAGCTCACCAAGACCAAGAGCGGCGCGTGGACGTTCGACCTGCCGCCTATCCGCACCGGCGGGCCGCTCCCCTACATGCCGTCCGACCAAGGCGTGTACGAGACCGACAGCGAGGGCCGCGTCACCTACCGGGAAACCATTGAGCACTTGGTGCTCCCCAAGGACAAGCGCGGCGCAGTCACCGCACTATGTGAGTGGTACGCGCTGCACGCCGTTGACAGCAATTACGAACTGTATTGCGACGACAATGAGATGCGCGTGGGCACCAAGGCAAGCATGATCGAATGGTTGCACGACATGTGGAGCGAGTTCGCGTAGGCGCGCACGCTCCCGCGTGCTATACTAGAAGCACAACAGGAAACCAACACAAAAAGGGGGACAACACCAATGAGCATGAGCACCAACAATGACGTTTACGCAAACACCGAGGCTCGCAAGGCAATCAGGAGCCGCCTCCTCGCAGCCTACTCCACTCTCTTTAACGACGGGGCGTTCAATGAGGCCATGAGCGCACTTGACCCGGAAGAAAAGCATCTTTACGAAAGCTCACTTATGGAGATCGCCAGGCTTACCAATATCATGCCATTCCGCGACGGCACCGCCGCCGACCTGGACATGTAACTGACGCGCCCGAAAAGACGCAAGGGAAAGCCCCGGAACCGCCGCCCATAATGCAAAGGTTCCGGGGCTTCACCGTGACCACGCGCCCGAAACGAACGCGAGGCGCGCTCGCGGCCGCGCGAACGACAACCACTAGCGGCACTCCACTAGACGCGCAACCCACCATCCAACATCTCGTCCACGCGGGCGGGCACCAGGGAGCGCGCGTCAACCTCCACGGACGCGGACGCGTTCACCATCATACCGCCATCACCGGGCACAAACAGGCTCGTGCGCGCACCACCCGCCTCATCGTCCAAGCCGATACCCTCGGCGGGCGTCCACAGGCGCATGTCGCGCACCATCCCATCCTTAGCGACGAACGACGTGACAGCGCTCGGCGCGCTCTCACCCGTCGCGTTCGTAAACCACGACGACCCCGAATCAATGGACGACACGCCCACCACCCACGTCTTATCCCCCACCAGATACATTTCTGGCGTGTGATAATGACCGTGAACAAAAATGTTTGCCAAGTGCGCGTAGGCGATACGCCCGGCCTGCATGTCTTTCACATGCTGACGCATCTTCGACTGGCTCGCGCCGCCCCCCACGTGTCCGTGCTCAAAAAACAAGACACTCTTATCATCCGCACTAGGCTTGACCGTGCAGGCAGCGTCATAGTCGGACGGACACACGAACGACATGTTACCGTACACGTCTGGCCGCATCTCAGCCATGCGCCTGATCTGACGCTGCACGTGAATACCGTAATCGTCAGACAACACGCTAGACGCCCGGTTCTTGTTACCGACACCCGTGCGCACCTCACAGTGATTGGACGGGACAGCCACGTAAACGAGATTGTCACACTTGGAATGGAGGACACGCAAACCCTCCCAGATGAGACTAATCGCGGCCTCTAGCTGGTCAGTGAGGTTCAAGTCGTTGGACTGTCGCTGCGACCCGACATTCATGAAATTTTCAATAATGTCGCCCAGGTCAGCAGCAATAATCGTCCGATAGTGGGGCAGTTCTGCTTCCATTTGCGCGTACACGCTACGCACCCTCTTATATAGGTTCACTGTGCCGCCGTGAACGTCGGTCTTGCCGGTCTGGAAGTCCGCGAGCGCCACAACCAGCGTCCCATCCGCGTAAGCGCCGCCCACATTAGCCGCGTGAGCGTGCGTCCGCTTGTAGTCATCCGCGTACTTATCCATGTCAGCGCGCAGCGTCTCGAACGCGACACGCTCGCCCTGCTCCAGGGCCGCCCCCGACGGGTCAATGTTAATTTTCAGCCACGAACCATCCATCTCAGGGATACGCAGCGACGCTCGGTATGGGGTCACCGCTTCCGGGGACACGCCCAGCTTGGATGCGGCAAGCTCTGTAGCCGCGTCGTGCGCCTCTTTCAGCGCGCGCCTAGCCCTGTCGGCCAACACCTCAGCGCTCGCACCGGACGAGCCGACAGCGGTGCCCGCGTTCGAGCCGCCACGCTCACCCGAAAGACCACGGTCCACGCTCGTCCCCTCACCGGCACTCTCACCGTGCGCGGCGACCGTAACGCCTGGCGGCACCGTACCCTCGCCCGCCTCGTCCATAAACCAGGACGAACCAGCGTCAACGTGCGGCTCACCAACCGCCCACGCGGCAGAAGCAGCACCAGGAGCCGGGGGTGCGGGAGAAGCGACAACGGGGGAATCAGCAGTCGCAGCGGCCGGGATAGCAGGCACATCATCAACGCCAGCGGTACGCTCCCACACGTCAGCAACAAGACGCCCCGGCACGCGGGCAGCAGCCTCAAAAAACTCCGGGTACCTGCGCGCCACAGCCTTACGACGGTCACGCACCGACCGCTCACTCACACCAAACGCGCGCCCCAACACCGTGTTCGCCATATGCGCCGCGCCACTATCACGAAGCAACGTATCAACAAGAACCGCCGCCTCATAATCGCTACCGCCCGTCACGTCACCAGCGGGAGCCTGCACGCGCTCACGCGCAGCCCCCACACCGTCCACAAACTCGCCAAGGAACGCCCACACGCGCCCCAACGACCAGGAACCGCCCACGCTATCGCCCATCATCAACAAAAGCCCTTCCCGCGCCCACGATACACCACAGCAGCTTTCGCATCCCCACTCTCAGGGGAGATTATGCTACACGCCAGGTGCGCAAGTAGAACGCGTCAACTATTTACACTCCCACCTAATATACGCGACACGCGCGTAAACACCAAAACCTCACCATTACGGCGCGCCGCACAAGCCCAACGCTATTACTATCCTATGAACAGCATTAGTATCTTCCTTTATGTCATTAGCGTCATCATGTGGTGGGCAGGGTTCAACTATGCTGCCGCCCGCGCAAGCACGACGCGCAGGCGTAAGCTCTTTTCCACGGCAGCGACCCTCGCTCTCGCGTGGCCATTTGCGTTCATCGCACTAGCGGCCGCGCTTGCAACCAAAGCAGCCGCCAACCTCATGATCGCAGTCGGCGAGCATATTAACAACACGTGGGACGCAGCCGTCAACGACGAGGACGACACTACCATCGTCACCAAGCTCACCCCAATGGGTACCGCCATGCGCGTGCGCCACGAGAACACAGAACACGACACCAGCGCGGCGAACAGCGACTACGAAGTCGGCGACACCAACGCAGCATCAATCGAGGAAACCAGTCCGGCGCTCGCGGACAATACGCCCCTCATACCACCCCCACCACCGCCAACCGCACAAAACACCGAAAGCGACGCTGCCAGCCAGGGCGACGCAGGCGACAACGCGGCGGATACAACAGATAGCGCCGAAAGCGACAACGTAAGCGACGCGGACGAGACAGTCACTATCCAAAAAGTCACCCTCGCAGACATCCTCTAAACAATGCAATTGCTACCCTGCGCCGCCACCGGACACGCACACGCAAACCCTGGTGGCGGCGCAGCCGCATCACACAAACAAGCAACAAGAACGTAAGAAAAGGAAAACAATGAACGGGAACGAAACAACACACACCGCCAACCCCCTTGACGGCATCGCCGCCGCCCTCGAAAAAGCGCTCCAGCAAGCACGCGAACAAGCAGACACCATCATCGCCGACGCACGCAAAGAAGCGGACGCCATTATCAACGACGCGCGCAAGCAAGCGGAGCGCATCACAGCGGACGCGCAAGCAGACGCTCGCGCCAAGGGCGACATGGAACGCGCAAGCCTCGCCATCCAAGAACACGCCGCCGCACTCCACACCATCGCCCTCGGACTCACCGGACACGAAAACGCACACGGCGGCGACAACACAGGCAATGCAAGCGGCAGCGCGGGCAACGATAGCGCAGGCAGCATTGACGCAGACACCAGCACCAATACGGACACCGACGAAACGGTCAACGCCGACGACATCAGCGCAAGCGCTAACAACGCGAACACCCACAGCGCGGACGCAATACCACCAGCACCCACGGCCACAGACCCCGACAACGCCACAACCAACGCCATCCGCGCAAACGCTCCAACGACACGCCGCGCAAACGGCACCACACGCAAACTCGCACCCTGGGAAACACCAGAAGAACCACAAAGCGAGACAGCCCCCGAACCGGAAGAAACACCCGCAAGCAACACCACGAGCGCAAACGCCGAGCAAGACGCGCCAGCACCACAATGGGACGCGCCACTCATCATCGACGCACCATTGCAGCTCTAAGCACCACACAGCAAACACGCAAGAAACCCCGGACTGGTAACCGTTTGTCAGTCCGGGGATTTCCACATGCAGCCAACGCCCCCACCCACACAACAACGCGAGTCCACACATGTAGACGCTCAGGGGCTTACCGTGATACAATGCAACAAGACAAGACACCACGATACCGAAAGCAGGGAGCAGCGCCCATGATTAGCCTCGACGAAGCCCTCGAAAACGTCACAAGCGCCACCTACCGGCGCTGGACTGAGCACACCACGCCTTCTGGCGCGTGGTCGCGCCGACGCTTCCAGGAATCAACAGCCACCATTTACCCCGAGCAAATACGCTTCCTCGTTAACAATCCACAGCCGGGTGAGAAACGGCGGCACAAGCGCGGCACGCCGCTCCCCACGCGTATCGTCGTCGAAAGCCACAAGGACACGCGCCGCGTGTCCACCATCGAATACCACAGCGAGTGACACGCTCTGCCAACAACAGACCAAGCCCCGCTGGGACCGCTCGCAGCAAGCGCCCGGCGGGGCTTTACCATACGCACAGATACCGCGACGATGCGCGCATACGGCGGCAAGCCGCGTTAAAACATGCTATAATTGTAACTGAGGCAAGAAACAAACCACCCGAGAAGAAAGGCATCCACAGTGAGCAACGCCACCGCATACCAAGCGCTCGACCGCGACCCCCGCATGGGACGCGCCACCGTCACAAGCTCCGTCTGCATCCCCGACAGCACGCTCTGCTACGTGAACGGCCCAGACGCTACCCTAGAGTTTCTGACTGCCCCCGACGAGCATGTGTCTGCCAACGCCTTCAAGATCATCGTTGGCGACTACCTGTACAACTACATGGTGAGCACGCTTTTCGGCGGCGAATACTCGCTACAGGTGCTATATAATTCACCCTGGGAGGCAAGCGACGACAACGGCAACCCTGGCAGCCCCTACGGGTACATTTATTCCCTGGCAATCGGTTCAAGCAGCCTCCTCCCGCGCTTCGCCGACGACACGGAAGGGCTGAACAGCCTCTACGAATGGGGCGGCACCATTGACGTGTACGACATGGACGCGTTCAACGGATGGCTCTCGCATTTGAGCGCCGACAACGCGGCCACCATCCGAAACGCTATGCGAGGCGGCGACCTCGACAATGGCAAGAGCATTGTCGTGCGCTTCGTCAACCGTGAGACGGGCGAAACCACCAGCATTACTCCCACGGCGAAGCGCGCCACCGGGCCGCTTGGCCGCGTCCGCGCACGCCTCACCCAGCTCGCGCGCCGCCGATAACAAAGAAGCACGCAAACGCCCTGCCGGGCAACAAGCTCCATAAGAGCACCCGGCAGGGCGTTTCCCTGCGCACACAACACAACGAACTGCGGCGGGACAGGGATTTGAACCCTGGGCACCTCAACGGTGCTACCGCTTTCGAGACGGCTGCATTACCACTCTGCCACCCCGCCAACACCACGACAATAGCACTCGTCCCCGCCACACGCAAACACCGTGGCGGGGACGAGCAGTACGGGTAGTTAACAACCCGCGCAAACACTGTCACTTGTAACGCATCACCACTGGGAACTCACCGTCAGCCACCAAAAGTTCCTGTAGATCATCGTCGGTGAAGCGGTCACCACAATTACTCGTCCACATATAACAATCGGCGCTGTTGTCGTAGTGGCGGAACATCACACCGCTCGCACACGTGAGCAGTGAACCGGAGGTGATCTGACTCAACTTCGTGTCAACGACGCGACCCTCGGGGAACATCGTTACGCGAATCGTAGCAGCAGTCATTTTCTTCTCCTTCAATGTTCAGACTCAGTGGCGGAACCCCGCCCAACAGCCCCAACTATACCACATGGAGACACGCTTCGCGCGACATGCGACGAGCGTTACCGGCTGACGTAACGGGCACTACACAGCATACGCTCTCACGCGAAAACGCTTCAACACACCAACAACGCGCTACGCACGCTAACACCCACGAGAACCACCCTGTACGCGCCGCTGGCGGACTCGCAGGCGCAAAACGTGTACTCGGATGGTCGGGCGCGTGAAAGGCCGCGAGAAGCGCCTACAGTGAATCTGCCGCATCCTCAGCGTCCGACACGTCCGCACCCGCCGTATCGTCAGCGCCCGCCGCACCCTCAACCGACTCGCCCACCGCGTCTACTCGCTCCACGCCCGCACGCTCAGCCGCCTCCACACTCACGCCCCGCATCTCCAACTCGCGCCGCAACACACCCAACATTACGCCCACGTCAACGGCCTGACGCGACCCCACGCCATAGCGCGCCTCCACATCGGCCAGACGCTCAACGAACGACACGGGAACACCATCCGGGCCGCACATCATGTCAGCCGTGTTCACAATTAACAGCAAGTCACTCATCGCCAACACGTTCGGGTCACCGTGCGAACGCACAGCGTCAGCGAACGACGCGCCCGCATCGCTCAGAATCACACCACCCGCCTCAGCGTGATCGAGCCGCGTCGGCGCAAACGCATACCCCACATCATGACACCAACCCGCCATATACGCCACACGCGCCGCGTCCTCACCATAACCGAACACGTCACGCGCCAACCAGTAACACTTATACGCGACAGACCGTGAGTGAAACAAACGAGCATCAGACACGCCGACAAAACCATCAACAAAACGAACATGAGCAGACAAGACAGAACACTCCATAAAAAGACAGAAGAAACACAAACAGACAACAAGCGCGCAGACGACCACAGCCACCCATCATAGGTAGTCCCGATGGCGCGCCACACAACCCACAACACCAATAGACGAGCGCACACAAAAGAGAAACCCCGGCAACACGCACGCTTTCGCGAGCAGCATCACCGGGGCCCACGCGCGCCCTTGTCGGGCGCGCACCAAGCAATCACCACCTACTTACCGGGGTAGCGCTCACCCAAAAGACGCTCACACTCAGCCGCTTCCTCCACACCCCAGCAAGAGCCACCCCGCACCTTCACACGAGCAACAGCCTCATCCACGCTCATTGAACCATTGTCGCCAGTGAAACGCAGCGCATAAGCGAACCCCTCATGCTCGCGCCACTCCAAGCGGTGCAACATCGGGCGCTCGCCCACAGAAAAATCCTGCACATCCTCCATCTTGAACGAGAATTGCACCACGGGGTGAATCGCGCTCGAACCAAGAGGAGGCACACCCAGCATACAAATCGTCAACTCCCTATGCTGGACAGCGACGCTCTTGACAATACCCTCGACATTGAGCGCATCCACGCCACACGGCATATCGTCATCACGAACCGTAACAACCACGCGCGAGCGGCGCTTCTGCGCAGCCCAAAACGAATCAAGCCCGCACGAGAGACGACACGCTGGCACCACACGCTTCACCACAAACAGCGCCACGGCAGCAACCGCGACAACCGCAAGCACAATCATCCAGAACGACATCAACAACTCCTCTCACATACACGAATGTCACCCACGCGGGAAACCAATCCCCGCGCAGGTGACACAATCAACGTCAGTCGCGCGACTGACCCTCAAAAGAAGCAACCTGGTCCACCGCGTAATCCCATGCGGAATCGTATCCGCGCCCCAGAGTGACGCGGTATGCGCGATCCATACCGGACTCCGTATCGCTTACGTCGGCTGCGTCGTACACATCCAGGAACGCCTGCCCCTGAACGAGTGCAATCAGCTTATGGCGATCAATAGTGAACGTTCCGTCGCCGTTGTTAACGACGCCGTTCAGAGACTCGTGAATGTTGGTGCTCATGGTGTTTTCCTTTCGTCGCGCCCCGATTTTGCTGGTGTATTCAATCGCAGGCTCGCTTCTTACCTTATGACATCAGCATACCATACGCCAGGCGCGCGCACACGGCATCTCAAAAAATGAGACAACGACAAAAACATCCGCGCCGCCACCCACACAGAACAGGCACCACGCGGAGCACCACAAACAACGCCACAGCAAGCAGCGCCACAATAGCGGGGGTAATCAGCCAGAACGACATCAACAGTTACCTAGCCTCTCCAACAGATCGCTCCAACGCTCCAACTCTTCCTCGATGAACTCACGCGACACGGTACGCGGCTGCGACAACGGGCCACCCTCAACAATGGGAATGGCCTCAACAACCGGAACACCGTCCTCGGCGAAAGCGCCGCCGTCAACAACGGGAACGACGCCACTGTTAACGAAATCATCGTCGCCGCGAGCGTCGCCGCCCTCACTAGCCTTACAAGACACGCAAGCTCACCCCAACCCCGCATACACCACCGGGAGACGACCACTCGACCCCGGCACCAGATCATCAACCGACGGCGCATTACGCGGGAAAACATCACCAAAGCGGTCGGTCACTTCCCACGCATTGCCGCCATCCGCGCGGGAGCGCACCCACATGATGTCACCTTCTATATCGTCCTCTAGGAAAATGACCGCTCCAACACGCAGATCACTCACCCGATAGGAGCACTCCATACCCGTGTATCCGTCCACGCCAGCAAACGACGGCTCACCCTCGCCACCGTCAACGCTCTTGTCCGCCAGGCCGGGACAACGCACAATCACAGACTTACCCTTACGCGCCGCATCGCACAGATACGCGTCACCGCACAGACCAGCGCCAACTGCCACCCACGCGTCTCCACCACCGCCAGAGGCGCGCACAAAACGAGACACGCTGCCGTCACCGTCCGTCACATCCACGATAGAACCAACGGGCAGCGACAGCGCTAGAAACTGCACATCCACATCACCAGTGCGAGCATCAGTGCCATAAAACCAATTGTCAGCCTCTCCGCGCGCGGTAGCCAACGCCACCTCCAGATCAGCCACATGCTCACGCAGATCGTCAACCTCGCTCACACCGTCAGGCAACACACCAAACATAGCTTCCCTTCCTTCCAGTTTACGCGCCGACACGCGCGAAACCGACAACAATTAAACAACGGACAACACCCACCATACCACGACAAAACAGGCGACGCATCCTCCGCTAGGACGCGCTTCACGCAAGACCAGGAACCCGAAAAGCCTCCACAAACCCAACATCGCCATCCACTTCCCCGTTCACGCAGGCAGACACGACAGCCCAGTCAGCGCGAGGCCACTTCGCCACCACAGGATGCAACAAGCCCACAGGAATCGTCACGGGAACAACCTCCACACCGCCCCCGGTCATCTCCCACATGTTAGCGAACGGCAACAAAAACGCCGATTCCCCATCATACGGGCCACACCACAATCCCGTCTCACCATCAACAGCAGCATACAGGCGCACATTCAAGTCATCGTCAACAACGACACCCGACTCATCCAACCACTGCGCAACACCATACGTCAGAGTACGCTTCACATGCGTACCGCCCTGCACGAGCGCCAACTCTGAGCGCGCAGCATACAGGACGAGCGCGCCAGCGGACGCGAAAACCCTCACACCATCATCTAGCAGGCGAACGCAAGAGCCATCCTCCGCATACACGAGAGAACCGGCCTCGGCACCAACCGTCACACCATCACCCGCGTACACCGTTGCGCCGCTTTCAGCAACAACACCAGCATCACTATCCACGCCAGAGCACACACAAGCAAGCACGCGCACGCGAGAACCCTCACACGCCGTCACCGACTCAAACGGCGACAACACAAACACATCGCCGGAAACGACACGCAGACGCTTCCCCGACGCAACAACACCATCTACAGTAAGCGGTTCCCCCTCGGACGCAACCACATCAACGCAATCAACACCCCGGTCAGACAACGCGGCGCAAACATCTTCATTCGTTCGAGCAACCGCAACGATCCCACCATCACGACTCACGCGCTCCATACTACCCACTCCATTCTACTAAGAAAATCACGCAACGCCACGCAAGCGCGCCACTCTTACAACGAACAACTCCGCCGATAGGGGAGATACGCGCACGACAAATCAACACCATTAACCAGCGTGTACACGTACAAGCCCTCATCCGACACAGTAACCCACGGAGCATCCGCACGCAACCAATAACCGCTCGCCACGTGCGTGAACACTTTCCCATCAACGACAAGAACAGTCCCAACGCCCGTCCCCCGCAAATCACCGGGGCACCGGACAGTTACGCTCTGGGCTCCGTTCACGCCCTCGAAAACAAGAACGCCGCGCTCCACATCATCCAGCAGGCCACTCAGCCACCTTTCAACGCCCTCGATCTCCAGACAATATGCACCCAAATCCTTATCACCGTCGTTCATTAGCCACCACCTCACCGTTTACAGTCGCGCAATTCCCTTCGCCATGCAGACGCGCCACGCACTCGCCCAACACAGCGTCATCACCCTTCACATGCGCGACGGGAATAAGAGCCGTATCGAACCGGCGCGCCACATACGGATACCGCTCCCGCACCTGCGAGAGCGTCATGCCGCCAGCATCCACACTCTCGCCACCCCACGCCTCCCCGTGAAACACGAACCCGGCAGGCAGGCGCAGGCGATCTTCCGCGAACGCAACAACAGCCCCCACCCGACGCCACCCATCCAACAAGCGCAACACGCCCCTGCCCTGCGAGTCACGGCACGACTGCACCACCAGCGGCGCAAGCGGGAACTTGTTTATCAGCGAGTCAACAAACAGCGCCGACGCAGCCTCACTCCACGCGGGAGAACGACGCAACACGGGGCGGTCAGCGTCCCCCAAATCGTCGCGCAGACTCCACACGTCATACGCCTTCCACACCTGGCTAAACACCGTCGCGCCCATCAGAAACCATCCTCTCCACGAAACTCAACGCAAAACTCGAACGCGCTCACAACACCCTCGACACCGCCATCCGCATACACAGCAAACATCGGAACCCAAAAAGCATCAAACCTGCGCGCCACCAGCGGGTGCGACTCCCGCAACTCATCAACATTCATGCCAGCAATACACGCGGACGGATAATGCAACGACACCGCATCAACAGGCAAACGCAACCGCCCCTCAACAAAATCAATGAGAGCGCGCACACGTTGACACCCATCCAACACGCGCCACGACGACGCAGACTTATCCTTCTTGCCAGCAACATACAGCGGGTCATTCGCAAACCCATTCAACACCGACCACACGTAGCGGCCAGCGCTATCAGGCGACCACTCGCCGCCACTCCACGCGAAACCACCCGACACGTCAAGACGAACGTGACACGACGGGCCACACATACGCCCCAACGGCATTTTCAGGCGCTCCACCCGAAACGCGGGCTGCACATCCTTACTACAGTACATGGGAATACTCCTTATCTCACGCAGTTGCCGCCGCTCACAGCGGCTCACCCCACGAGTCCACTTCGCGCACCACACGCAACCGGGGTGCCTTGCACACGTCGTCAGCAACCGACACAAGCTCAGAAACGGGGCACGTCACCTCGAAAAACCGCGCGCCGCTCTTATCCTCAAACCCAGAACGAGCGAGCGCCTGACGCGGCGACGGCGACACATGCAGACCACCGCCAAAAAAGTGGTCACCCTTCCAGTTCTCGGAATCGTCCACCAGCTCACCCACCTGGTACACGCCGCCACGCAACGACACGCCCTCACTGCCCGTCGCCTTGAACAAGTGAGCAAGACCAGCCTCGTCCACCTGGACCAGGGCGGCGCGACACCACTGCTCGCCGCTCATCTCGTCAGCGGGGCGCTTCACGATCACGCGACCACCCTCCACGCGTCCACGGAACGCGCCAAAACGCTCCACCTTGTAAACAGCAACCGCGCTCCCCGCCCACACGTGCGCGCTCTCGTGAGCGTACACAACACACAAGCCGGTTGCCCACACGCGCGCCTTATCATAAGCGTGAACAGAGACATGAGTGCCCGCCCATACGCGCGCCTCGTCCTGAGCCGACACGACACATGAGCCGGTTGCCCACACGCGCGCCTTATCGCGCACTCGCACGTCCACACCACAAGCGACAACACGACTCTCACCCACAGCCATCACGGTGATACCACCATCGTGGTAAAGAACATGAACAGTCTCACTGGCGGGCGCGTCAATACGCGCAAAACGCGCGCCAGCGGGCGTGTCGCGCATCAGCGCGTCCCACTCGTCCTGAGAACGCACCGTCACGCGGCCCCACTCGTTCACCTCAAAGTCCACCAGAGTTCCTTCGCTTTCCATAGCGTGTTTTTCTTGCTCACATACATGATACCACACCCACCACCGTTTCTCTACACGTGTAGACACAAGCGGGCTACGTGTGATAGAATACAGAAGAAAGAGAAAACGCCCCTCAAGAAAGAGAACACACCATGACCGCCACGCTCCACGATCTTATCGAGCGCTGGAACAAGGCTTGTGACGAAACGCACATTAGGGCCGGACGTGACAAGTATTGGCTGACCCATAGAGCCGCAGAAGCACTCGAATAGTGGTACGAAGATCAATTCAGGGAGAATCGCTCCTATAGAAATGAAGAACGTATGCGGTACTGGCGCATGGTGGCCGCAAAGGAACTGGATAATACTGAGGGTCAATCGTTTAACGGCGTTCGCTGCACACACCCTGCATGGCTGGCACGAAGGGATGAATACACCATGTGCTTGCGCCGCAGCCCCAATCTAAAGGAAAAGCTGAGGGGTTTCCTCACGCTGACTTACGGCCAACAGGTATTCTTTGGTCTTACAGGAGGGGCGTTGCTTGCCCTGTCACCCGTCATCATGCTTATCATCGTCAACCCTCAGTAATGGGGAGCAACAGAAATAACAACGATAGAAAGGCGGAACAAGTGAACGCCGCACTCATGCACGCAGCAATCAAACTACTACAAGACCCGGAAGAACAGTATTCAACCAGATGCAACGCAGGGTGCACACCCGTCGTCGTCATAACCACTGACGACAGCACCGATGCACCGCAGGCCACCGCCAACAACGCTGAGGATACACCCGCCGCCGCCAACAGCACCCAGCGAACACCCACCGCCGCCGCACGCGCATGGCACTACACCGCCATGTCAGCCGCCACATTCACGCTATCAGCACTCCTGGGCTACATCGCCACTGAGGCAATATGCAAGCGTATCCGTGGCCGCAACTAAGCGCACACGTGGCGCGGAAACGTGGGACACTGGCACCATCAAACAATCCACGAAAGGGAAAGCATTATGCCGACTTGTATATGCCAAGAGTGCATGGACGCTCGGAACACTAAACTCTCCGCAACTCTCGCTCACACCAACACCACCATCCAGGTGAAGTACGATCAGCTTCTTCGGCTCGGCACTGTCATCAAGGTTAACGGTCGAACGTTCTTCTACTACAACTCAAACCATCGCGGTCCAATGGAAGGCGTATGGGTGGCCGCGTCTGGCTCAGATGTGTGCGCGGAAGATTTCTTACCTGACCACCTACAAGGTAACAAAATCGAAATAGTTTACTCACGAGCGCTTCATAATTACGAGGAGAATGAGGAATGATAGTCGGTGGTGTCGTACTATGCTCGCTTGGCGTCCTCGCTCTCACTGAGTCCCTGCTAATGTTCGTAATTGCATACGAGGCGTGGACCACTGGCTCGCTACTTGATATGACTTTCTCGTTCCTGTTTGGCGCTTGCGGGTTAGCAATGATAACTATGTCGTGCATCGCTATTTTCGTCGGCGTCTCTCTGATCGCCGGAACCCCATGACGGGTGGGACCGTGGACTCTACGAGTGCCCGTACCGAAATCGAATAAACAACCACCACGGCGGGACGCAACCACACAGGAAAGGCTGCGTCCCGCCATTTTTGCACCCAACAGCAAGTAGCTGAAAACTAAACAGCCCATGCCACCACAAACACAAGAGACACGCCACCACGAACGCTATCTAGTAGCTCACCGTTCAAGTCCAGGACGTGAGAGGGGCGCGCGGAAAAGGCTCTATAGGTTTGGTTTTTAGCCAACGCGCCCTCCCAAAAATACGCTCAACACCAGCTATATAGCCAATATCAATGAAAAACTTAGCTGTCATCTACACTGTTACACACAGCACAATCACTATCTCTACACATGTAGACACGACGGGCGTTAGCGTGGTACACTGTAACCAGACAACACACCACCAACCCCACGAAGGAGAAACCAATGTGCAAAGAATGTCTGCTAGAAAACAACGACGTTGACGACCTGCTCGAACAGTACAAGAAGCAGAAGCGCGAAATCTACATCAACGACACCCTCAGCGCGCGAACAAAGCTAGGCGCAATCGCAGACGCAATCGCCGACGCGTGGGAGGCGGAATACCGCGCCAACCCCACGTACAAGAACGAAAAGAACATGCGGTACTGGCGATACAAGGCCGCGCAACACATCTACGAGGGCGAGGAAGATTACACTTACGCCAAGAGCGACGCATACGGCGAATACGAGTTCCTTAAAAAGAGGTACATCCGACTCGCGCGTCGCCACGGAAACCCCGGCGGTATCACTGAGGGAGAAAAGGCAGTCCTCTTTCTCCTCTCCCTAGTCGGCATCCCCTTCCTTTTCGTCCTGGGCATGTTTTTCTCGTTCGGACTGCTGTAACCCACCATAAACACCACCCCAAACAGAAAGCACACTCATGCAGACCACCATTCTTTTCAACACACCCATGAGGATCGACAGCATCTTCCAGAGCGCAAGCGTCATTGGATTCCAAGAGCACGGCAACATCCACAACGCCGTGTTCGTGCGCATCGACGTGGAACCCTACGCGCCCCACATCGCCTGCGCTACCGACCGCACAGAATACACGGCCGTCGCCATCAGCGACGACGGCACCGTCTACGGCAACACCACCGACGGCAAGCGTGTCCCCCTCACCAAAACGCCCTACACCACGCCTGAGAGCGCCACGCTCACGCAAGTGGGAGAAATGTGGGTCGGCTCCCGCTACCACTTCTACGCCGACGAGGACACCACTTTCGTTGACGAGGAAACCGGCGAGCAGGTGGACATCAACAGCGACGACATTGAGGACAACTTCACCGTCGGTGCCACCCTCACCATGCGTGATAGGTACACGTCCGTCACCGTCACGCGCATTGATGAGCGCTCGTACGACATCAACGGGTACGAAACAGACCACTCCGGCGCACCATACGACGCGCAAGACGCGCTCGACTTCATCTTCAAGTGGTACGGCACATGCACACGCCACACCATCACCCGCCCATAGCAGGTAGCAAGCAAGCGACGCGCAAACAATAAGATAAACGACTGAGAGAGG
>ERZ773267.626-NODE-626-length-22686-cov-2.884318_pt1 | contig 22686 bp, 24 predicted proteins | sample MGYA00511959_ERZ773267 | MGnify/ENA primary metagenome ERZ773267 (study PRJEB29015, sample SAMEA2738165) | human oral metagenome | biome: human oral; feature: human-associated habitat; material: saliva | place: China | collected 2240 ... | reverse complement strand
TCCTGTATATCAAGATATTCTACGATACATACATTGTATCGCTCATGTAGTGTATCTTCTCTATAAAGGATACCAATATCTGTCATAGAAATATCATAGAGATTTCTCGGATTAATCTTTCTACCGTTTACAAATACCATGTTGGCATTCTTAGAAAGAGCATGTAACTTAGGATAGTTGTTCGGTTGTCCTAAACGAATAACTCCAGCCTTAGAAGATTCATTCTCTAAATAAGTTTCTCTCAGATTCTCCGGTAAGTAGAATACGTCTACATAATCAGATTCATCTAAGATTGTAGATAGGTAAAGAACGAGTCTATCGAAAGGTCTATACTTGTTCATGATAGTTATAGTATAGAGATTCTTATCAATTTTTCTGCCATTGATGAAAACCATGTATCTATCTCTATCATGACAGTAGTTGAATTGAGTCGGAAGAACAAGCTTAAACAAACCAGCTTGTTTCTTATACCTATAATACCGGAACTGATTCTTAGGAACAATCTTCAACGGCTTATTGTAGTTTTTATTGTCCAAGAATTTTACAGTAGTATATCCATTCTCATCAGTATGATGAGACTTTATATCACATATATACTGTCTACGACCTTCGTTGTTATCAGGAACGGCATATGCAGCATCAGAAGGTAAATTCTCTGTCATGATGTAACAATCTTCAAGATTATACTCCGGATGAATATATGTAGGAGTGTTCTCTTTGAAAGAAACATCGAGGATATTATTGTTACACTTTGTAAAAAGAACAACTTCAACATCATCACTTGGAGCAATATCGAATGTTGGGATAAGTATAGTGTTTGTCTTGTACACAATATCCATATGATATCTATACAAGAAGCTGTTTACAAATACCAACACTTTATCTTCAATAAGATCTGAATGCTTTCTGGAGTAATTCACCATTCCATCACTATCAGACAATGCTAAGAATTGTGCTCCGGTGTAAGTGTACGTCTTTATTGGAGAATTCTTTGTAAAAGCTTCGTTCCATAGAGCGTAGTTATACTTACTGATATACTTAGCAGCATTTATAACATTCTGCTCATATGTCTTTGAACTATCAAACTTAAAATCGAAGTTTTCTATCATTGGATATACAGCACCATCAAGAATATCCTGATATTCTGCTGTATTCTGAAGAGTGATGTTTGCTAAACTAGCAACACCTTTTCTGGTATATGCATTGGCTCCGATAGCACTAAAGTGATTAGCTGGTGCTTTTACTTTAGTATTGTAAGCGATGATGATATAATAAGTGAAAGATGTTTCATCGTTCTTACTAAACATCAGAGAATTTGAAACAATCCTATTCATATCGGATATCATATACGCTGTATCCACAAACTTCTTACTTGCTGGATTGTATATGAAAATATTTTCCATACTCAGCTTAATATTGTTAGTATCAAGCTGTGGTAAAATAACCGTATTGAAATTAGAATGAGAAAAGTCTAAATCTTTTTCGAATCTATTATTTAAAGAAGATAGTTTACAAGTTGTACTTCCCTCTTCTTTTGTATATGTAAGGATATCAAAATAGATATCCGGATCCAAGAACTCTAGTCTCATTCCAATTCTGTTGAATGCTGGAGTCTTCAGAAGAGCTTTATCTTCACCGAAGTATAATCCTTTTATCGGAGTTCTTGCAAGATAATCAGAATCTTCTCCATAACGAATCTTCTTTGATGGCAGAGGAATGTAAAGTAGTTTTGTACTACTTTCTTCATACCATTTAATATTGCTTATCTTAAGATAAGCGTAGTCTGTATCTTTGATTACATGGATATCAGACCATTTGCATATCATACCATCTACAAATAAAAGAAATGGGAAGATTTTATCCTCGTTTACAAGGTCTAATAGATTTCCTTCAAAAACATTATTCCGTAACTCGTTATCATAACAGAATGGAAGGTTGCTCACTGCAAATAGTCTTGTATTATCTTCCCAAAGGTTATAAGAATAACCATTGTACCAGTATTCAAACTGTTCCTTTAACACAATATCCATAGATATCATAGGACAGGTACATTTCTGCATTTCCGATATTCTTGATGATGTAGATAACTTTAGATCTTCAATCCTATCTATTATACCTTGGCTAAACATTATATATTGTCACTCCCTATCTTCAATAATTCATTAGAATATTTGATAATATTCTTTCCACCAACAATCTTTTCGATAGTGTTCTGCTGATTGATATAAGAACCAACGAAGCAATCTGTAATAGCCTGAGAGAAAGAAGTAAAAAGCTCCAGACCAAGATAAGTAGAAGGACCAAATAAGTATGCCCACTTCTCTACAAAGTTTTCTGTACTGAAAGATGATGTCTTCATCTTTGCTTCATCCTGGTTAAGATAAATTCTCTGGATAGACTTGATGAATTTATCGATATCACACTTACCATCAACCAATACATCAGCAAATTGCATATGTAAACTATCTGCAGCATTGGTTCCGGAAATACTCTTAGCAACAGCAAAGTTTGTGCTAGCATTAGTATTCTGAAGAACGTTAAACAGGAAATACTCAGCAATGATAAATGAAAGATTGGCTTTGTTATCATCGATAGTAACGGGAACTTTTAAGAATCCCATTGTATATAAAGCCATATCGACAAATGCTGCAGTAGCAGTCTTTACGATAGTAGAGTTAGAAAGCATAGTAGCATTGGCTCCGTAGTATAAGCCAATGCCCATAGCAGCAACCAGATAAGAGATTAAGATACCTATATTCTTACAAACATAGACACCATTCTTATTTTCAATCAACCCGGTACAATCTATAAAAATCTTTCTATCATCTTTTACTCTGGACTTAGGATCAACAGCTTGGAATACTTTGAATGCTCTAGACATTCCTCGGTTGTTATCTGTACAAAGAACCACTTTGTTGGATAACAAGATCTTTACCAATGAAGGACTAACTTGCCTCATTCGTACGTTATATACTATATCCTCAAACTCCTTTTGAGTTGGATCTATTCGTGTAGATCCAACAATGAAGTTATATAAATCCCTATTATAACCTGATCCTTGGTATAAGTATGAATCAGACATTCGTTTCATTTGTAGTATCCTCCATATATTATAAATTATAATAATGTTTTAGGTTTTGGACCTTCCAGGAAAAAGGTAGAGGATAGAGCGTTATGCTCTATCCTCTGGTTTGCGAAATTCCCACCCATTTGAGGTGTTCATACAGTGCACTACATTCATCCTGAAGCATTTCATCTTCAAAGATGATGTCTGCGGTAAACTTATCAAAGTTTACTGATATGTTGAAAAGCTTATCTAAATCGGCTCCCTGGAAAATAAAAGCACCGAGCTCATTAATCTTTCCAGTCCAATTCTTATCAGCTCTAACATACTTCTCTGTGATTACATCGATAGCTACAGCATTTTTTGCAGTATCGAGAAGTTTTGAATAAGAGTTCATCTTGATATAGTTCTCTTTCACTTCATTGATAAGTCTTCTGAAAACTTCGTTTTTATCCTTATCAGAGTTTCCAGTGAGTAAGAATATTGCAGTTACAGTGTTGTCCATAAATTTAGATTCTCCTTTTATTTTTCATATACTTCGTATGTAGGCAATATATCTGAGGAAATAGTTTTGTCCATAAAAGCTACAAGATCAGTATCATAAATATTGTCATGAAATACGATATCGATATGATCTTTATGAAGCGTTATGGTTCTATCGCATTTTCTACGAAACAACATACTTTCAATCGTCTCGTAATAATCACAAACCGATGGATCCACTTGCATAAATGGGGATGTATTGCCAGAACTTTTTAATCCTTTCAAAGTGTCCAAAAGTTTATCAACCACTTCAAATATCTTAGGATTATTCTCTCTAGAAACAGAGGATTTTGCTCCCCTAAATGGATACATTGACGATATACATATAGTATTATTGTCAAGATTTTTGATGTCTACAACGCTTGCCATACTGCCTCCTTTTTTATAAAAACCACATACTATTAATAAGTTTAACAGACTTTATAATTTAAAAATGGAGGTAAAAAATACAATATGAGTATTAGAACTCAAGAGCTTTCTAAGGTTCCATATATAGATCATATTCCGAAGGGTTCTCATTTTATTTTAGAGACCAACGATGAAATCAAGAGGCTTACGGCTAATGATATTATTAAGACAGTATCCCAAGCTATATTGGGAGAGAATACTAAATTACAGACTGTAAGTGGTGTAGTAGAACAAGTTGAAAAATGTATTGCTAATGATACTATTCATCATGTTAGTATTCCATTATCTGGTTGGAGAGATTCCAATGGTGCAGAACTTACATTTTCTTCTCAAGCACCATTTACACAGGTTGTAAATGCTTCTTGGGTTACAGAGAATTCTTTTCCAGAGTTGTATTCAGATATGGATGACAATATCAGTACCACGCAGTATAAGAATTACTCTAAGACATTTTCTATTCTTACTACAGGATTGGCTACAACGGCTAATGGTTCTATCACATTTAAGATATTTAAGCGTCCGACAACAGATATCAATATCATCTTGAAAGGAGGCTAAAGATGCCATTTACCAAAAATGTAAAATTTGTAGAAGTTGTAAATGTAGATAGCAAGAAGATTACCGCAAAGCCAGAAGATGTAGAGTTTGGTAAGATCTTTGTTGGTAATACCAAGAGATTAGAGGTTGGAGCAATGCCTGTTCATGAGGAACATGGTGATATCACTCTACTGGCTGGAGAATCTCATAGTATAGGAGTAGGAAAGATCAATAAAGGATATAGCGTTGTATCTACAGCACTTGCTCCTCAGACAGTTGGTAATGTTGAACCTTCAGACATTGTTGCTGGTAAGATTGCTTGGTCTAACGGTGTAAAAGTAACCGGTTCTATTGAATCTCATATCGATGAAACAATTAATCTTACTGCCGATCAACAGCAAGTTTTAGCACCCGGATATTATAAGAACTGTACAATTGCTGGTTCTGCATTATCTGGACAGACTGTTGGTACAGCAATTGATTCTGATATCTTATCTGGTAAGATTGCTTGGGTAAATGGTCGTATGGTTACCGGTACAATGAAGAAGAGCATTCCGATTAATGTAAAGATTGGTGCCGGAGAGACTTATACTTTAGATGCTGCATATTATCCTGGTGGAAAGATTACTTCTGAAACTATTGTAGAATCTACTCCAGGAACCGCTGTGGCTGATGATCTGATTTCTGGTAAAACTGCATGGGTAAACGGTAACAAGATTACTGGAACAGCTCAGAATGTTGTTCCTACACAGTATACCTTACCGGTTAATGGAACATATACTATTCCTAGAGGATATCATACAGGATTGGGAAGTGTGATTCAGAATGTTTCTACAATGCCTGGTGCAAACATTACTCCTTCTATGGAACCACAACGAATTGCTGTTGCTGGAAAGTATATGACACAAGATATTACAGTAGCTGCTGTAAAGAATGCTGTAAATTTTGAAGTTCCCCCAGATTATTATTTGATGGATAAATCAATCAATTCTCTGATTTCTTCTTTTGCTTTACCAGTAGATAACTGGCATGACAATACGACTATGAATGTTTATAGTGTAGGACTTGTATGTGGTTCTGCTGAAAATAAACTCATTGGGTTAGCAGGATGTGTCGTTATCAACTGGAAGAGTAATGCAGAGGAACCGAAGGAGATTGTATACTATGACATGACAAACCTTAAGAAGATGATTTCTATAAAAGTATCTCTAAATACAGCTACTATGGCTCATACGTTTGATATCAGATTAGATCCATCTTTGAATTGGTTTAATGAGGCGACGACGAAATTCAAAGTGAAGGAAGTCTTCCGTTCAAGAAACTATGCTCATAGTGAGTAAAATAAAATAAAGGAGACAATTTATGAGTGATTTAACTAGACCTCAGTATAGTTACAATAACTTACAAGATTTTGAAACGTTTTTAAACTCTACTCTTGGTTATCTCGAGAAAGCAAGCATGGCTAATCTTGGAGACTTCTCTCCTAGTGGTAAAACTGTAAATGCCGGATTCGGAAACTATACCATTTATTGGGAATGGTTTAAACAACTCGGTTACGGTAATTGGCAAGGGAGCCCATACTGTGCTGGTTATGTTTCAACAACATTAACATGTGCATTCGGATTAGAAACTGCTAAGAAGTTGTTATGCGGTGATCTATATACATACTGCCCAACAGGATGGAATCGGTTTAAGGCGGCTGGAAGAATATATGATACTCCAGAACCATTTGATGTAGCTTTCTTCTACAGCTCTAGTATGGGAAGATATTCTCATACAGGATGGGTTGTTGGTGTAGATAGTAATGGAAAAGGATTTACAACTATAGAAGCCAATACATCTTCTGGAAATAATGTTGTTGAACGAAACGGAGGAGCTACTTGTAAGAAACACTATACATTGAAATCTGTTAGAGTTTCTTTTGGTAGACCGGATTGGAAAGGAAATGGTATCTCAATGAGTAGAGTAAGTAACGTAAATACTAGTAACAATCCTATGTATGGTGTAAGTACTGGTGCTGGTGGACTAAAGGTTACATCTCCTAATGTAAACCTTAGACAGACTCCAGAGACTGGAAGTGTTATAGGACATCTGAATACTAATGAGTCAGTATTCCCATCCAGAAAGGTATTCGTAAACGGAAATCCTTGGTTCTATCTTGCTGATAGAGGAGCTTGGGTATCCGGAAAGTATTTAACCGGTTGGGTATTAGAAGGAAATGGTAAATGGTGGTATATGCTTCCAGGATATCAGTTCTATACTAACCAGATTGTTGCTATCGATGGAAACTTATACTTCTTTGATGCTGCTGGATATCTGTATATTGGAGATTTTACTCTATCTACAGATGAGAATGGCGCTATCAAGAGAACAAGCTAAAAGAAAAAATAAAGAAGGGGTATGGACAATGTCCATACCCCAACTTTTTACTCCTTACCGAATACGTTCTCAATCGCCGGAAGCATAGATCTGTAATCATATGCCCAATATGCGAACAGATCGGTACAAACCTTAGCAATAGATGGAAGATCATCTTCTGTATTAATAGGAATGGTTAACTGCGTCTTTCCGATACGGTAAACATCCTTATCAGGAAAACCGACAAGATACTTTTCATTGAATACTGTATAATGGAAAGTCTTTCCAGCGTTATTATCATAGATAGATAAAACCGGAAGAAGCCCATACGGAGTAAATGCATATCCAATTCTAACCGATCTGAAATTGTTGATAGATGCTACAGCTTTATATGACTCTGCAGCTTTGGTTTCTCCGCTATTGTCAAGTTTGCGAAGATCAACATGGTCTCCGATAACACCGTTTGTGATATACTTCTCACCATCAATGTTACAGTATTCATGCATACTGTATAACCGCATATAGTGAATCAATCTAAATGATTGTACTACAGGGTTATCCTCGTATACGGCTGCAATGTTATAGATGTGAATAACTTCAGCAACATCTTCAACACCATCAAGGAATCCGTCAACGGTATAGACTGTCTTATCTTTTACATCCATATATACTTCACCACTAACAACCTTACCAGGTTCGATAACAATATCAACTCTACTCACAATATACTTATAATCCTTATCTAAAGTGAGAGATTTGAACGCACCAAAATTGAATCTCTCAACAACTCCGGTATCTTTGTTGGTGAGAGCGATAGTATTGTCAATGAATGTATTCTTTATAAGTGGAGCAATGTTTAATTCATAATGCTCACCGTTGCTTCCTGTAAATCTCATACCATTTAAAAGTTTCATAATTTACCTCTTTCTCCAACATATGTTGTTGGCACAAAATATGATAAATACACACCCGTATTGTATCAATTATGTAATATCTAATCATCTTTTACTATTTACATTTTATCCAAATTTTCTGTCAACGCATAACAGAAGATTTTTACAATGTATAAATAGCGAAAACAGTTTCCAATCGACTAAATCTATATCGTTTATATCTCCCTTTAAATTTAATACATAACGAATAAAATACCTTATATCACAAGCATTTTTATCTACAAATTCTTTAAACTTACCATCACATATTTCCAACTTACCATCCGAGTAAAATTTCAAAATGTCTGTTCCATTATACTTTACATCAATTACTGGAAGATATTTTGGGTGATTAGAATAGTAGTATTCTAAGGATACTTGTGAAATAGATCTTGTACATCCAAGTCTATATTTGAATAAAAGATCATTCATATTGTTTACCTCCAAAAAATATAGAGAAACGTCTTAAGACGTTTCTCCTTTTAAAATATTCATGGTCGTCTCGTTAAGAGCCTTCCTAGCCTCAAACTTTTTGATACGTTCATCGAAATCGCTAACTTTAGTGATTTCGAAAACATCTTTTATCAAGAATTTTAAGCTAGGATCTTGCATAGCTGCCTCAATAAAATCCATTTTAACATTAATCATTTCCGAAGTTTTTGCATATGGACCATGAAGATATTCCATAACATCATCAAGGATATCTTCATCATCCTCTTCTGTAAGATTTTCTATGCTGTCATAATTATCCAAATCTTTAATTACACTTTCTAAGAATTCGTCATCATAATCCAGCATATAACCGATAACAAGGTTCTTAACCAATAGCGTATTAGGATCCATTGGAGCTGTTGAAAAATCTTCTGGGAATGGCATAGGTTTCCCTTCCAATATGGATATTATTCTCCCACCGGCAATAATCCTGGTCGATTGTAATAATACCGAAGCCAATCTATTAACATTGACCACACTATCAATCTTACTCATCAAAGCTTTCGCTTTAATAATTTTTGGATCTTTACTATTGTATTTCTCTAATAAACTTTTCATTCTTATACATCCATTTCCTTTCAGATTATTCAATATTTTGGGTTTACTTCAACCTTTCCGCTTATATACCCTTTTAATATATACTCATTATTATAATGAGTATATATTATCGGTTCATTGATGTCTTGGTTATCTGAATATTTAACAATAATTCTTTTGCTGTTACCTTTCATATCTTCTAGTACATTGTTGTCTAACTTAAAACTTTTCATTTCTAACCCCTCCGTTTTTGCACTTCATCATTAAGCTCTATAATTCTACTGTCGATTTCGTGAATATGTTTATACTCATTCAATCTCTTATCCATATCATCTATCAACACCGCTTCAAAGATTCCATAAAATGAATTTCGAAGCAATGAATCTTTTTCTACTAGCACCACTGTAACGTTTCCAAATCTAATCATTCCCGGATGATAACGCTGCACGACAGTAAACAACAAATCTCTATCATTATAATTATTTCCATGCGTAAAGATACTATTTACGAGCATATTGAAAAACTTACTTTCATAAGCTTCCAAATCGCATAACACATGTTCTCTAGCAGTTATGTTGAACTCGCTCATAGTTTCAACTTCTGCACGTGTTGCATTATAAATCTTCTTATACGAATCACCTGTAGCTGTTGCAAGGGATTTACAAACACGTCGCATATTGTTAATTGCAGCTGTAGTTACCACGCTTTCCCTACAGAGTATCGGAATGTCATTATTATCTTTCATGGCATCTTTAGCTCTTTTTTCTATTTCTTTCATACTGTACTCCTCTCTTACAGTATCGCAGAAGTTTCAAAAGGATATTTAGCACAATCCTCTACTAAAACTCTCCAGTATGACTTATCTGCCATATAGGAAACAAACATTGTTATCAATTTGCCCCATACTACTATCAATGTAATCCTAGAGACGTCAAGCACTTCATACATTTCAACTTTGACACTTAAGTTGATGACGTGTACCAGTACTGCCATACTCATTAGCCAATTCAAAGCATATGCTACATTTTTTCTGAATGCTAATTTCTTAATTCTATTCATTTTCTTTTGCTGCACTGTAAGTCTCATACTTACCACCTTTCTTCCAAAACTATTTAAAAATATACACACCTATAGTATCACCAATATAATATCTATTTATAATAGCCAAATTGTTATATCGTATTTTTGCAGACAGAAGGTCCCGTATCATTTCTGATACGGGACTGTGTGGGAGAACACCCACAAGGCAAGCAACAATTCAGAATTTATAATACCATACGTTTGGTGAAAAAGAGGAAAACCGAACGTATACAAATCAATTGTAATCGGGGCTAGAAAAGAATGTTTGTCCAACGTTATTGTTTTGTGTCATTCCGCCAATTTGGAGATATGTTGACCCTAACTGGAGAAACCCAGCGGTCCTGTCCTCTCGATATCCGGAATCTGATGTCCGGGCTGCGGCGGTAGTTTCATTTGTCCTACAATTACCCTCTTAACCGTAGACTTAATATTCCCTCGAACTGCTACGGGCGGATATTGCATATTGCTTTCACATGTTTGTTGTTAATCATAGTTTTTGAGCTATTCGCCCCGATTATTATTTAGTTATAAATATTATAATATGTAATTTTTTACATAATTAGTCGAGTTGAATATGAATACTGAAAACTTACCATTAATTAATGAAAGAGAGGGTTAGAGTAATGCCGAAACCATTATCTAAAAGATACGAGATAGAAGATACAATCATTGTTGATCAAATCTATAGTAAAGTAGAAGAGAGTTTTAAGACTGGTACAACATTGCTTAAGCTTAAGCAATGTATCGGAAAGTTTATGCAAGAACGTCATGAAGCATTATATGACTATGCCCCTATTGATAGAATCTTCTTCAAAGCAAATGATGAAGCAAACTTCTTCAAATCTGTAAATTTACAGATGAAAGAGATTGAAGAAATAATGCATAATTTATACTATTGGAAGTCTAATGAACTTCAGGCGTGTAAAGATCCTTTCAGTATTTCTATGCTGATGTGTTTACGTTGGTTAGCTGCTAATGAGAAGAAGCTACAAGGAAAAGATAAGGAGATGATAGAGCTTGCATTTGTATATATAGCTTTCTCCGGAAAGTTCTATGCTTCTTGTCACTACAAATGGTTTAGAAACTACACTCCTAAGAGAGAAGTTATGGACTATGTGATCAACTATATGCTATCAGAGAAGTTCGATATCGTTAAGACAAAGTCTGTATTTGGTGCTGTAAGAAATCTTACTAAGACCTGGTATGATAGCTATAGAGAAGAGCTCATAGGTAAAGAGCTTACTGATGAAAGAATATCATATATCGTTCACCAGCTTCATTCAAGAATCTATGCATTCTTAAGAAACATTGCTAAGCTGTACTACGAAGCTTATAATAAGAAGCTTTATATCAACAAAGAGTCGGATAATTATGATGATACAAACTACAGAGTTGCAAATAATAACTCTACTATCGCTTCTACTATTACAGAGAAGACGATTGCATATATGACATCTACCCAAGTTAATATGGCTCTATGTGCTTCATCCTCTACCGGTGGAGTAGATCCAAAGGAAGTAAAGGCTATCTTTGAGACTATCTTGAATAGTAATACTAATATCAATAAGATGAGAAATGTAATCAATATCATGATTGTAGACTTTATGAGAGCATATCCTCAATATAAGACTATCGAAGAGATCACTGGTGTTAAGTTTATTGCTCATACTATTGCTATGAAGCCAAATACAAAAGATAAAGATATCATTGAGCTGAAGAATACTATTCTGGAATGGTTGAATACTTCTGAACGATACAGAAATATCAAAACACCAGCAACCAAGAATAACTATTACAAAGCTATTGTATCTTACATTGCTTTAACAGTAAACACTGCGGTTAGACAGTAAGGAGAATAACGTGAAGAATAGAAAAGAAATTGAAGAATTGGTTATAAAAGTATTCTCTGCTGTTGATAAGACAGGAGCGAATGCTCAATATTATCAGAATCTATTCTCTGAATTGAGTGATTCTAAGTTCGAAGCGTGGATATCTGGAAGATTGCCTTTCCGTTTACATACGTCAGTTTTCTCAGAACCTACGTTAGCAGATTGTGAAAAAGCCTTCAAAGTATTAGGAGTTCCAATGCTGGAAAAGGTTAATTTGAACTATCTTACAAAAAATGAAAACGGTGATGCTAATCAAACAGAAGAGTGTCTTGTTGGATATCTCAATATTAAGAGATTGAAACAGATGATGGCTAAGAAGACTAATGCTGCTATAGAGATCACTAAGAGAGATATGAAGACTGGTAGATTACTTGGCGATGATAAGGGTGGTATCGAATCTGATAAAGAATTCGAGGGAGCACTTGCATTGAACCTTGAAAATACTTCTGTAGAGTATTCCCGTTTCAAAGCTGCTTCTATGGAAGCTAAAGCGGAAGCTTACAACCTTATCAATGTGAAAGGTGAAGTATCTTTCTCTGAGATTGATACAAAGAAGTCTGACTCTATTGCTAAGAATACGTTGAATGTATACCTTATCGGAGCAAACCTACATTCGAACCTTGTTGATGAGCATTATTATACTCCTCATACCATTGAACGTAGAAAAAATAATATATCCAGACAACAGGACGAATAAGTTAACAATTAAGTAAAGTATTCTGACAATGATACTTTACCTTGGCGACTCTTTCTAGGCGTTGTTATAGGGTGTTTTTCATTTTGTCTCCTTTTAGATGTGCATTGCAGTAACAAATCCCCGATAGCTATCTTAGCTATCGGGGCATTTTTATCTTTTTAGTGTTTTCCAGTACTTCCAATACCACCGGTTCTTACGTCTGTTGCATTGTCATCATCAGTAACACCAAACTCTAAGAAGATTCCTTGTGCAAATCTTTCTCCAAGTTCAATATGATGATCCTTATTTCCGGTATTCTTAATCTCAATCTTGATATGACCATAGTTATCAGCACCATAGTAATCAGAATCAATTACTCCTACAGTGTTTGTAAGAACCATATTATACTTAAATCCCATACTTGATCTTGGGAAGATAAGCAATACGAATTCCTCATTCATACGACATCTAATTCCGGTAGGAATGTTTACTGTCTGGCCAGGCTTAATAACGATTTCCGCAGTGCTACGAAAATCGTATCCTGCACTATGCTTACTGCTTCTAACAGGAAGTTTGATGTTATCATAAATAACTCTTACAACATCCTCATCAGATTGAAATTTTAAGTCTTTATTGTAACTCGCTAAAAACTCTTCAAATGGAACCTTTTCAAACTTTGCAACGTTTCTCATAGTATCTCCTTATTAAAAATAAAGGTGGTATAGTAAAGTATACCACCCCAGTCTATTACTGCTTAGCAACTAACTCTGTAGAGATGATAGTATCTGTCTTATTCAATACTTTCTCTCCACTAGATACACTTGACCCAAGTTTAAGTCCGGCTATATCTACATTCACAACTCCGTTAATCGTGTTTACACGAATATAGTCGTTGTCAGAACATGCATAAATGGTTCTAATACCACCACCTTTTGCAAGTTTGATTACACTAGAACCAGCTTTGCCTCTCTTAGATACTGTTAATCCTGCAGCAGAGAACTTATTGAAGTATCCATAATCTGTTACTACTACGACATATGGTGTGTCATCATACATGATATCCATATCTTCGATATCATTAGCGCTGTTCATTGCAGCAACTCCAGCAGCGTTTCTCTTATAGATTGGAATTTCTGAAGCATCAATTCTAAGAACCTTGTTCTTACTATAGATGACAACATCGACCTCATTAGAGATACACTTTACAGACACAATCTCGTTGTTTTGATCTGGCTTAGAGTAAATAATTCCCGATAATGGAACGTTAAGGAAGTCTTCAAGGTCAAGCTTCTTGATAGTATTATTCTTACTCAACACTGCAAGATGAACCTTACCCCTATAATCTTTAACAACTCTCTCGATAATAGCCTCTGGAATCACTGCAACAACGTTTGCTGTCAATCCTTTGATTGCAATCTTAATATCAATACCAGGGTCGTTGGAAGCTGTAACAGGAATCTTATGAATTGGGAATCTGTACACTCTGCCTCTAGAGTCGAAGATTAAGATAGACTGAGTATTTCTGATATTTACAGCAAACTTCGGAATATCCCCTTTGACTGCTGTCATATCATTCAACTCTTGAACCTTTCTGATGAAGTTGTTCTCTGTAATGATAACTCTGAAATCTCCATCAGGAATATCTCCAAGGTTAGAAATCTTTACAACCTTACATAATCTTGGAGAACCATACTTCTCCTTCATATAGATAAGGTCTGCTCGGATGTCATCTTCGATAAGCTTTGGATTAGACAATCTCTCATCTAACCAAGTTCCTTCTTCCACAAGCTTCTTATACTCCTCCTGATAATTCATTAATCTACTCTTAGCAAGTTGCTTAATTGTAGCATTAAGAATGTACTCAGCCTGAATATCTGTTAATCCATACTTGTTGATTAACAACTCTACCAAGTCTTTATCTGTACCAGTACCCTTGTTCTTGATAAGATTGATAATCTTGTCAATATCTGCAGAACCAACAATCTTGATGAAAGCTTCAAGCATATGACTTCTTGTTTCAACCTTATTCAGTCGTGCGCTATATTCTCTCATCTTATTAGTGATTGCAAAATGGATGAACAACTTCAAATACTCTGTATAAGAGAATCTGATAAGTTCAGTTCCATTAACAGCTTCAAAGTTAATTCTGCAAGACCTCTCACAGTTTGTATACTTGAACAAAGATTCCTTAACAAAGTTTACGTCAGAACCCTTCTTCAAAGTGATAACAATCTTAACTTCATTCTTCTGAGACTCATCATCGATATTGGTAATCTGTGGAAACTTTCCAGATGCAATACCGTTCTTAATCTCATTCTCTATTCCAGTAGTACCATATATCGGTAATGATGTAATGGTTAATACTGGACAATCTTTCTTATCTATAGACTGTTCAATGATAGCTCTAGCCTTATAGTTTCCATAACCAGCATCACTAATAGCTTCCCAGTCGGTATCGATAATATCACACTTCATACAATGATCAGGAATCAATGTAACTTTTGTATTAGGATTATCCAATAGCATAAGTGTTGCATCTACAACTTCGTTAAAGTTGTGAGATGGTATATCTGCTTTGATACCAGTTCCGATACCACCAGTGATACCATTGATCAACAGTAGTGGAACTTTTACCGGAAGATATTCTGGTTCTACAGTTACTCCAGAATAGTTTGGATTCCAAGATACTACTTCATTGGAATTAGCTAGTGCACCAATAACACATTCCATTGCAAAGTCGTTAATAGCACACTCTGTATATCTTTGTGCAGCGGGTGGGTCTCCTCCGATAGTTCCAAAGTTACCCTGACCATATACCATTGGCACTTTAGCTTCGAAAGGGTTTACCATTGTCTTTACAGTCTCATAAATACCATCACCATGTGGGTGATAGTACTTCATTAAAGTACCCGTCAAGGATGCAGACTTTACAGTCTTTGTTCCTATAGCTCTTTCATCATGCATCAATGCATATAGAATTCTTCTACCACTTGGTTTAAGACCATCTCTCCAATCAGCCAATGCTCTTGCCAAGTTAGTAGCGATTGCATAAGTTGATAGGTCTTTGATATACTGATCTTGAGCAATTACCTCAATCTCCTTACCCATACATCTGTCTCCTTTTTACTAATTCTTTAGTATTAATCCGTTATCCGTACAATCATTTATAAATTTTGTACCGGCATCGTTCTTATACACATGCCAGTAGTCTACTCTAGCAAGTACTTGCCCAAGTTTTTCTGCCCACTTAACCTTTTCGAAGTTTAACTCTTTCAGATCTTCTGCATGTGCAGCAGCGATTTCATAAAAGTATTCCAACGAACCTTGTGTGTCAATGGCAACCACAACCGGAGTGATGATTATCTCATCACTATTCCCATGGTCTTTAATATATTCTGTCATCAAGTCTTTGTAAACAAACTCCTTGTTGACATATACTGATAGTATAATGTGTATCGGATTCTTAATACTCATATTCGATACAAGATGCTTTACAAGCTCAGGTATATTACCTTCGGTAGAACCATCTGGAGTGAACAATGCACTACTAATACTACCTTCTCTTAATGCAACCTGATGATATGCAATACTCATTACTGAACTCCTTTCGATATAAGGGTTTTAAACAACGTTCCTGCAGAATAAACCTGCATCTTTGAAGCCTCTTTTTTGCTATTCTTTCTATCTGCCGGTAGTGTTCTTAATCTAGAACCTATGTCAGTATCATGTTGGTCTCTTATATTGACCAAATGATTTTTGTTTATGAGGATATCATAAATCTCCTCAATCGTTAACTTCTTCCTGTACCCAGTATTCTGAGTCATTTCGTAATACTTAGCCATTCCTCCACCACTTGTCTTGTGGAAGTATGGTATTATGTATCCTTCGGGATACCGTTTAAAATTCTTAAATGACCTAACCTCGAATTGGTTAAATCCCATGATAAATCTGACCTCATAGCCAGGATAGTCTGGAATAGTGTACCACACATGGTTTACAATATCCATAATCTCCACCTCTCTTTAAAATATTATACACATCTTCTTCCATATATATAATATCTTTCTGATACACTTTTTCAAAAAATAAAGAATATAGATATATTTCAATCTATATTCTTTACTCGTTAGATACCAATCAAATCATCTCTATCTACATCGCAGATGTGCTTCAGAATCTCTTTCTTGTTACTGTCATAATGTCTAATGATTTTCATAGTCTCATTGATATCATGAACAGTATACCGGATAAGAGTTCTTGTATTTGCATCCATAGTAGATTCGCTCAACTGATCAGGATTCATTTCTCCAAGTCCCTTATATCGTGATACTGCTGATGTATTCATGGCAGCAAATACTGTGTCGTATAATCCCATGATGTTTCCATCAACAATAAACTCCATATGATTCTCGGATAATGCTTTCTTAATCGGAGCAATGATAGAACCACATTCTTCAATGAAGTTCTTATCATAGAACAACGTCTGAACCTTACCATTGATAAGACCTTTGATTTTGATAGAGTCATTGATCTTCTTGATATTCTCAGACTTCATGAATCGATATTCTGCTGTGAGTCTCTTTCTCAAAGCTTCAATCTTCTCATTCTTCAGATAAGATACGATAACTTCCTCAATCAGTTTCGGGTCAAGCTTCATACGCTCAGATACAGTCTTCATATCATAAAGATAGTTTGCGTTATCCATTAAGATAGAAGCGAATACAGAAGCTTCCACTTTCTTTCTATTGGTAGCATACAATACTTCATGAGACTTATAATACTGGTCTTGCATATATCTAGCATAGTCCGGTCTAGTTGAGAAGTACTTAATCTTATTCTTTCCTACAGGAACACCGTATAATGGTGGAACGGCCTTATATACCATTCCAGCTTCTACCATTCCTGGGAATAGTTTCAATACGTCTAACAATAACAAGTCTGCAATATGAGCACCATCGTTATCGGCATCGGTCATGAAGATGATTCTCTTAAACTTTACTTTCGATAAGTCGAAGTTTCTAAGATAACCACCACCAAGAATCTTTGCAATACTCATCAACTCAACATTTGCAGAAATTGCAGAATTGGTTGCTTGGAATGCATTCAAAATCTTTCCTCTGATTGGATAGATTCCTTGAGTCTTTGGGTCTCTTGCATCTTTTGCAGAACCTAATGCAGACTTTCCCTCTACAATGAATAACTCTAATCCATCTTTAGGACTTCCTGTTGGTTTGATATATCCATCCGGTAATCCTGTGATAACGTCAGTGTTATATTTCGCTGTAGCTTTGATAACTTCCGTCTCAGACTTGATTCTTGCTGCTGTAATGTCCTTCAAGAACTTAGAATACTTGTTTAAGTCCCCAGGTCTAGCTTTAGACCAAGCATCTAAGATATCTGACACCACATTCTTTGCAAAAGGTCTGAAATCGGCATTAGAGAATACCTCTTTCGCCTGTCCAGTAAACTGTGGTTCCAAGTGATAAGCAGAAATCATGAGTCTCAAAGACATCATAACGTCATTGCTTGTAACTTTAATCTTTTGCTTCTCTCTATCTGTAAGATAAATCTTGTTCATATAGTTAGAGAACCAACCACAGATACCATCCAGTACACCTTGAACATGAGTGTTCTTATTGGTTGTACTGGTAGGACATAAGTTTGCATATGCAACAATTTCTTCTCCACTCGGATTTGTTGAGAAAGAGAATGCTACATCAAGTCTCATTTCACCAGTATCTACTGTTCCATAGATAGGTTCTATAAGAAGCCTTGTATCTTCATCCTGCATATCTAATACAACACCAACAATACCTCTTTCATTGGTCAGATGTAAATCTCTAACCTGATTCTTGTGGTCTACTGTAACAAGATGAATCGTTGCAGGAGTTGTTGGTAAGATTAATGATAAGATATCGCTTACCAATACTCTTACAGCTTTCTCCCCTAATGGAGTTTCTCCAAGAACTGTATAGTCTGGGATAAACTCAATCTCTGTACCCTGTCGAAACTCTGGATTTGGAATTTCTTCAACCACTTTCGGAATTCCTCTCTCGAATCTCACATGTTTGCAGATTCCACTATAGTGGAAAGATTTTACGTCAAAATACTCTGATAATGCATTGGTAGCTTTTGCACCAATACCATAAGTACCAGCAGAATAGTTTCCCAGCTCTTTTCCTTTTTCTAAGTGGGTTCCAGTATGTCCTTTAGTATAGGCATCTATAATCTTTTCGAAAGGAATACCTAAACCATTATCGGACACTCTTACCATGTTATTGATCTCATTATAATACACTTCTACATGATTACATGGAGATCTTTCCAATAAAATCTGGTCCATTGCGTTTTGGAAGATTTCTCTGAACATGTTTAACAATCCAGCTTCTCCCAAAGGTCCAATGTACATACCAGGTTTTGCTCTGACACCATCGATAAATCGTTCTATCGTTTTAAACGATTTTTCGTAACTATCTACTTCATTCTTAAAAGATTCTGATAGCTGTGTACCACCACTACCGTTAGTCTTTTTTGTTGCCATAAGTTTTTTGCTCCTCTCATAATTTCCATAAATGGTTTATATGGAAGTTTGTATTTCTATAATTTTCTATAGAGTAGACAAAAAAAATGGGAGTGAACGATTTGTTCACTCCCAAATTATAATCATTTCTGATTACTTCTTATCTGCCTGAGCAGGAGCTGCTTCTTGAGCCGGCTGCTGCTGTGCCGGTTCAGCCTGCTGCGGAGCCTGAGCTACCTGCTGCTGCGGCTGGTAACCCTGAGCTTGCGGCTGATATCCATTCTGTACCGGCTGCTGCTGGAATCCAGGCTGCTGAGGATAGAATCCCTGAGCTGGCTGCTGCTGATACTGTCCGTACATCGGATTTGCTTGCGGGTTAAACTGAGCAGGTGCTCCGTACTGCTGAGGAGCTACTGGCTGCTGGTTGAAGTAACCCTGCGGCTGATTCATGTATCCCATTCCCATACCGGTCATTCCACCAAAGAGTGGTCCAACTACGCTACCGAAGATAGCAAACGGATTCTGGTTTCCACCCTGAACGAACTGAGTGCTGTTGTCATATCTTGCAAAATCATTCATAGCAATTTCATACAACTTTGGAATCTTCTCGATCAAAGGAATGATCTGGAAGTACTCTAAAGCAGTAGAAGGATCCATAGAAAGATAAGTAATCTTAATGGTGTTGAGGATGTCGAGAATGTTATCTGTAGCATTCTTTGCTTCCTCATTGCTTACTTTGCGGATGTTCATGTGAGTGCCACAAACACTACATGTATATCCACCAGAACCATCAGCATCCGGAATCAATGCAGACTTTCCATTAGCCATATGGTTACACTGTCCTCTTGCCAGATCTTCTTCACTTACAGAAAGATTGAATTTTGCAACACCCTTTCTAAGTAATGCGAGCTTCTCTGGGCTTAACCAAGACTGCATATTTGGAGATTGCTGCTGCTGGTTTGGAACTACTCCCCCGTTAAATCCATACTGAGGATTTTGTCCAAATCCGCCTCCAAACTGATTGAAACTGTTGTTGTACATACAATGTACCTCCTTTTCTTTTGTGCTTATGCATAATAACAAAATTTTTTGAATACTAAGATATTAGTATTCAATATTATAATATATAACCATGATAAAGTTTCACATCACGATTATACATTAAATTGTAATAGATAGTTAGTGAGAAATCAATTTTTATAAACTACTGATTTTTCAGCAGTTCTTCAATTTTGTTTCTTTCTCTGTCTGACATATTGCTGCGTGCCACATTCAATTCTATTGCACCGACGTCCTGAATTTCTCTGGTGAATCCGTAAGCACTCTTGTTGCTTCCGAATAACGGGTCGGTTGTAATCTTCTTCTTAATATCATTAAGAGACAATTCTGTTCCAATAGGTGTAAGACCATTAATTTGGTCAATTACATCCTTTACAGTATTTCCCTTGAAAGAGATGATGATCTTGATATCATCATAGTCACCATAAATGGTCTTATAAGCACTATCCTGTTGTGTCATGCCTTGAATTACTGTACCCTCATAAGGGTTAGCATTCTTGCAGACTTGTACAAGCTGCTTATCCCCTGCAAATAAGTAGAAGTCTTCAATGCCAGTATACATTCTGGTACCGTCTTCAAATATAATCATTGCCGGTGCACCCTTAAGTTTGTTTAAGAGTACAATAACATCAGCTTTCTCAATAGCCATAGTCGTATTTCCTTTCTTTACTGAAATATTTTAGAATCTATTTATCCTCTTTCTATTCGTTACAAATTGACCCAATGTGTTATTCAACGCATACATGTCATAGTAGTTTCTGGTAATAGAAATGGTCTGAAGTGTGTTCAGAATCGGATAATATATCATTATATCTTGGTTAACTCTTGCCAGAAGTTGAGAGACATTGTTCGCTGTACTGTCAGTCAAAGCTCCTGGAGTTCTATTGTGACCGTAGAAAGATTGCAGCATATCTGTAGCTACATTTCCAACGTGAGTGATTACGTTATTATCGTAATCGTTCTTCACATATCCCAAAGCGAAAGATTCGGTCTTAAGCTTTGCAAGATGTGAGGAACAATGAGAAATCAATGTGTCAAGAATCACCGGCTTGATGAAATGTTCACCATAAGCATTGTAGTTGATTCTGCAATTGATTATGTCGTTTATAATGCGTTCAGCATTCTTACTAACCTCGTCCGAAGTAAGTTGCGAATCGATATAATCGGCTCCACGTTTTTCAATTAACGTTGCAATCCAAGTTGTGTCCTTTCGATTGTTGATCATTCCCATTGTGCTTTTCTCCTTTTTGTAAATTTAACAATCCAGAATAGTTAGATCTTCTGATGGCAATACTGGATCGTTTCCATCATCAATATCAAACCCGCTTCTGTCTCTTACCTTGTTACTCTCTAAACAGACTTTCATAAATCTGTATACAGTGATAGCTTTCTCCGGTGCAGTTTCACCAGATAATATGAAAGACTTATGAACGTCGATACCATTGTTTTCGATAAGTATCTTAAGATAATCATAAGTTTCCTGTCGTCCTGTGACAGTACGCCATTCTCTAACTATTGAAAGTTCATCATCTTCTTCATATTCATTATCCTTTCTTAATTATTTAAAGTCTTATTAAAAGACTTATCATTATCTTTTATTCTGTAATTAATTTCCTTATTACGAATGCAAAGTTACAAGATTATTCGGACTTAATATAACTATTCGTTACTTATCATTAATTTTTGCTTATATTTTTGACACATATCAATGCATTTGATTTATATCAGTTACAAAAACATAGATACGACCCTACCCTTCCTAATAAACCATATATAATAGTAGTACGAAAAAGAAAAAACAGTAACTAAGCAGATTTTATTCCGTTTTAAATCATTACCTTTGCAAATACGTATAATAAATATCGATTAATAAAAATAACAATGGAGAATAATAAACATCGACTCGTTGTAGTCAGCTACGAACTATATAGTATCGAAAATGGTGAGGAGCAATTCCTCGAAAAGACAGAAGATATGCAGCCAATGCAGCTCTATACAGGTTGCGACATGGCGTTACCAGCCTTTGAGCAGGAGATTGTTAAGTTTGAAAAAGACGCAGACTTCAAGTTCTCTCTCACTAAGGAGCAGGCTTATGGGGAGCATGACGATAACAGTGTTTTAGCTCTCGACAAGGCTACCTTCTCACCTAATGGAGTTTTTGATACTGAGAACATCTATAAAGATGCAGTTGTTCCTTTGCAGAACGAAAATGGTCAGCGTTTCTTAGGAAAGGTTTTGGACATATCAGACGATAAAGTAACCATCGACCTCAATCACCCTCTTGCAGGAAAGGACCTTGTTTTCTATGGTCATGTCTTCGAGAATCGTGAGGCAAGTGAAGAAGAAGTAAAAGACTTCTTTGAGCAAATGAATCAGCATCACTGTGGTGGTGGATGTGGCGGAGGCTGCGGTAGCGACAACGGAGGTGGCTGTGGTTGCGGAGGCCATGAAGATGGAGAAGGAGGCTGCTGCGGCTGTCATTAAGATAAATTCTCCCTCTCCCGTCCAGCTATTTACAATGGAACATAATAAAGAGAAGGAGATGATAGGAAAGTCTACAACATACTTTTCTTTCCTATCAATCACGCATC
>ERZ773267.624-NODE-624-length-22704-cov-3.572299_pt1 | contig 22704 bp, 20 predicted proteins | sample MGYA00511959_ERZ773267 | MGnify/ENA primary metagenome ERZ773267 (study PRJEB29015, sample SAMEA2738165) | human oral metagenome | biome: human oral; feature: human-associated habitat; material: saliva | place: China | collected 2240 ... | reverse complement strand
GAGAGATCGATTCCGTGGCTTTTTACTTGCTGCACAGCCTCTCTGATATGCGGATAGGTCAACGGCTCTCCGCCGCCTGAAAAAGTGAGTGCCTTGACCCCCATCGCTCCCATATCTTCAATAATCTCCTGGAGCTTATCCCACGGTATCATATCGCGGTGTTCTATGCTGTCGCGGTTATCCGTCTTTTGATAGGTATCACCGGAACCATAGGTACAGTATGCACAATGGTGATTACAGTAATTTGTCGGTTTCAAGCGTATATAGAACGGTGCGATATGCTGGCGCCGTTCCAGCGCATCCAGTGCATCTTTATGGTGAAACACTTTAACCGCGCTATATGGATTCGCCAAACCACTCATCCTTTCATTTCTTGATCAAAAATTTGTCAGTACTTGCCTAAACGCCCAAATGATTGTGCATCATTTTCTCTTCCGGAATCGCATAAAGAACCGTTTCCGAGCCAATAAAAGAATGATGACGAACCATGAAAATGTAATCATCCAACATATCCATCAGATAGAACGGGATATCAACGACATCATGGGGAGAGTGATATAACGATATAGCTAGAATAGGTCGATCGCGTTGAATCGTCATAATGCCGCCCTGCAGTGCATGAAGTTCTGCACCTTCAATATCCATTTTTATAAAATCAATCCGTTGTTGCTTGAAGAAGCTATCAATTGAAATTACTTCAACGCGTGTCCCGTTCTTTGATAAGTCAAGTTTTCCCCCAGCAATATCGTCTTCACTAAAATTCAGATATGCATTTCCGTCACTTTCCCACACGCCTTTAGGGAATGGGATAAATCGGTTCTCCAGATGATTCTTCTTCACATTTTCACACATCTCATCATATAACCATGGATTCGGTTCAAATGAAAAGACTTTTTCATACATGATCCCATGCTTTTCCAACGCAACCATTAAGTCTCCCGTAAAGCCGCCACAGTCGACAATAACCGGCTCTTCAGATAGACTCGCACATACATCGGAAATAAAGTAACAATCTTCGTCCGACGCAATTTCTATAAACTTATGATTATCTGTCTTCTCTTGCGCAGCAATAACATTACGAATAATTTTCATAACATGCTGCGATTCATCATCGTTCAAACGAGGAATCACTTGATCAAATTTTTCTAAAATATCAAGCCTCTCAGCATCATCAAGTGTTTCATGATAAAATGCCTTTGGAAAAAAATCCTGCATCAATATGGAAAAAAGCTCAAACAGTCGTATGCTCGATATATCTTTAATTTTCTTCAAAATCGGGCCACTGAATACACTTGTTAAAACGACATTGACTGCCGCCCCATCCACTGCTTCATTTTCACTAAGTTTCCGTAGCTGTTCAAAGGAAATGACAGGAATGCCCTCCACTTTGGTATCCCATTTATTAAAGTCATCATCACAGAAATACTGAACTGGAATTCCATGTTCTTTTAAAATACTCAACAGTCGAATTCCATTCCCTCCGGCACCGTACAAAACAGTACTGCTTTGCTTGAAATATTGGTTTGAAACTTCGTCTATATTATCCTTTGAAATTGAAATTAGACGCTCCATCTCCAGCCCCTTTTCTATTACAATGAAATACAAAAATATAGAAATCAGTTAAAATCTCAGGCGATTTTACGACCTATTCTTTCCACAGCCCAACGCCATGATATAGCATGCCATTGGATACATTCCTGTATGAAGAACTTCATCGTTCATACCAAAGATAAATACATTTTCAAAATATCGACTCATCGCATCATATAACCTTTTTTGATCATAGTTATTGATGTGAGCAATTTTGTTACAAGGGCTTGCATACGGGATCATCGTCACATTAGGCGTACCAACAATTGCAAATCCATCATCCTTTAGATTACGACAAACCGTCTGAAAATATAGATCTTCCTGTTCAATAGGTATATGTTCAATGACATCAAGGGAAATAACGCAGTCCCCCCCCCTGGAAAACGTCCATTCCCATAAAATCACCTTGGATAAAGGAAAACCCTGTTTGCTTTAAGTTATCATTTGCCCATTGAATCGCGTCTTCATCAAAATCAACACCAACCACCTGATCACAATGACAGTTCTGCAAAATCATCAGATCACCAAGTCCCTCATTGCAGCCCAAATCGAGTATCTTGAGATTCTGTCGATTTGCCAACATCTTCAAAGCAAATTTATATCTGGCAAGGATAAAAAGTAATCCATGGGTAGAATTTCTAATCGTTGCAGATATTTTCCAACCAAGCGTCAACGGCTCTCCTGCCATTTGGTGCTTGACTTCATTCCACAGCTCTTTGGCATCCATATGATTCCTCCATCACATCTCACATATAGTTTGTTCACGCATATCTTTTGGCACAGCATTTACTGTCTCGTATTTCCATGTCATACTCCTTGGCTGATTCAGCATAGTTCCACACCAATCATACATTCATGACCGTACTGAGGAATTTGAGCAGATCGACCTTCTTCACGGCGTCCTTGTTGCCGACGACATTCGTCTTGAGTGCTCCTGCGGCATTGGCGAGCAAGGTCGCCAGATCAAGCGGCATCTTGTACAGAGCGGCAAGCGCGGCAAGCGCATAGAACGCATCTCCCGCGCCGATCGTATCCTTCACGCGCAGCAGGAGTGCGGGAATCCGCACTTGTTCATCCTCGGTGTTGCCAATGGCGCCGTCTGCCCCGATCGTTGCCCACGAGACGCCGGCATGAAGCTTCTCAGAAAGCTGTTTCAGCAACCGATGGCGCGATGTCAGCGCCTGCCCGAAGGCAAGGCGCAGCTCGCGTTCATCCACGACGAAGCAATCGGCTCGATGATACTTCGTGATCAAGTTCGTTCCGTAGTTCGAGCTGTTCGTCTGGCAGTTCACGGCGAGGAACTTCGCCTTTTCCTCAAGGATACGGAGCGCCTCATCATCCAGAAGACCATGACCATAATCGCATACGACGACAAGATCATAGTCCCCCGCCAGATCGCGCAGCTTCTGATGAAAGGCGGAATAATCAAACCGTTTTCGCTGGCCCCGCTTGAGAAGGTAGTTCATCGAAAAGAGCTTCGTGTACTCCTGCCGAACGGGATTCTGCTTCAAGTAGCGACGCTTGAGCGGCGTCACAAAGGCGTCGTCTTGCAGCAGTTCCAGCTGAACGCCTTTCATCTTGTCCTCGATGAACTCCCTGAGACCGTATTCCGTCCCCATCATCGAGAGCAGCGTGACATTCTGCGAAAAGTTCGCCAAATGGCGCGCAATGGCAAGAGATCCGCCCGCATAGTTTTCCTCGCTGTCGCAGAACGCCGACAATGTCGCATCTTTCATCGTAACGCCCTGCACATTGCAAAAAACATACGCATCGATGATCACATCGCCAACGACCAGAACCTTGGTTTTCGAAAAATTTTCCACCGCCTCCCGCATCTGGGAAAAGGCATCCGTTCCATGCTTTTTGCGCAGGGAAAAGGCCATCTCCTTGACGTTCTCGGGCAGAGCTGCAAAAAAGTTGTTGAGGAGTTTCGTCGAACTATGAACCTCTCCCTGGGTGAAGAAAATCTTGCCGCCGTATTTCTCTACGACGCTTTGCTCAGACCCGATATTTCCAGTGACGTCATCTTCTGCATGGGCGTACTCCTGCCCCTTCGCATAGACATCCGGCTGCACGAAGGAAACAATCTCATGGACGGTGACAGCCTCACTCAGAAGGACATAGTCCACGATCTCAAGGCTCGACAAAAAAGCCATTCGCTGACGATCATCAAAGTACGGGCGACCCGGTCCTTTATTGACATATTGCGCGGCCGTCACGGAAACGACGAGGATATCCCCCTGCTTCTTCGCCTCTTCCAAATGCTCGATATGGCCATAATGCAGGAGATCGAAGACTCCATGGCAAAGCACGACCTTCTTCCCTGCATCGCGAAAGCCCTGCCGCAGTCCCAGAAAAGCTTCTTTGCTGATGATCTTTTCATCTGTCATGGCTGCAGACCTCAATTCCCAAGATATTTGAACCAATCTGCCGTCGCTTCTTGTATCGTGTCCGGCGTCCAGACAGGCGCCTTCTTCCAATAGTCAATATGCTCCAAGATGTGCTGGACGCCCTCTTCCAAGGTCACCTTCGGATGCCAATCAAGCATTTCATTGATTTTCTTGGTATCCGCCCAAGTGCAATCCGGCTCTCCAGGACGCTTCGGGATATGCACCACTTCGGCATCCGGTCCACCGAGAAGCTCGACCAAGCGATTGACCGAATACGTATGCTCACTGCCGACATTGAAGCGCTCGCCGACGACATCCGACTTCGCTGCCGTAAAAAATGCATCAACGATATCGGTGACATAAGTGAAATCCCTCGTCTGTTCGCCCGTTCCAACGATCGTATACGGTTTTCCCGCCAGCTTTTGTCCGAGGAACACACCGAACACCGCGCCATACGTTCCCGATGTGCGGGAGCGCGGACCGTAGACGTTGAACAGGCAGAGTGAAACGACAGGGAGATTATAGACTTTCGCCCAATGGAGAGCCAGCTCTTCCCCAAGCCGCTTTGTCAATGCGTATGGGTATTCCGGGCGTATATCCGCCTGCTCATCCGTCGGAAAACGATCCGGAATGCCGTAGCAAGAAGACGATGCGGTATACAAAAAGCGCTTGACATTCGCCGCCTTTGCCGCCTGCAGCACAGAGAATGTGCCATCCACATTGGAATGGAAATACTCCTGCGGCTTCTGAATCGAGGGTACGATATCTGCAAGCGCAGCCATATGGAATACCCAATCCACGCCCGCAAAGAGCGGCGCAATCGTCTCGTAATCACAAATATCCGCTTCAACAATCGTAAGGCGCGCATTTCCCTGATGATGCGCCAGATTCTCCAAACGCCCTGTACTGCAGTTGTCGATGACGACAACATCCTGCCCTTCAGCCAGAAGCCGATCGACGATATGCGAGCCGATAAAGCCGCAGCCGCCCGTAACAATAGATTTCATTTCATCGTCCTTCCTGCGCATCCAGCGCCATGATCTCATCAACAACTTGCTGCAAAACCTGGTTGTGGATGGACTCTACAATCCCATACTCCATAGAAGGAACATAGAGATTGCGATCCCCCATTGCCCGCAGGAGATTATCCGCTTGGAATCCCGTAAATGTAATGATCTTTCCACCGGCAGCACGCACGGTTTCGGCAGCGCGCAGGATATTCGGCGAATTTCCCGAGCTGGAAACAGCGACAAGCACATCGCCCTGGTCAGCCAGAAGCTCCAACTGTTTGCTGAAAACATATTCATAACCGTAGTCATTCCCAAGGCAGGTGAGCGTTGCCGCCCCGTATAGATCGACCGCGCGCATCCGTCCATTCTTGAGGAAATCCGCCGTCATATGCACGGCAATGCCGGCACTGCCGCCATTGCCGACAAAGAATAGCTGCCGCCGCTTTGCCCGCGCCCGCCGCATGAGAAGCGACAGATCCTCCGCAACGGGTGCAGCGATCGCGTCCCCATCGCGGTCTGTATAGCGTTTCGCCTCATATGCTGTACGGTACTGCAGTTCGTAGTCTTGTATTACCATGTAGCCTCCCCTAAGCAAGCTCATAACCATCTTCTCAACGTCAATCAAGCGCAATGGGCTCGGCCATTCTCAAACCGCACTTTGAAATCACATTCCTCCAGAGTGCTGACACGATGCGCAATGGCAACGATCGTGATCTGCCCTTTGAACTTCAGTATGGTATCGGTGATGCTCTTTTCCGTCTCCGTATCGAGAGCGGACGTCGCTTCATCGAGGATCAGGACTTCAGGCTGCTGATAGAGGGCGCGCGCGATGCCGATGCGCTGGCGCTGTCCGCCGGAGAGCTTGACGCCGCGCTCGCCGACCATCGTCTCGATTCCCTGCGCCTGCGCATGCACAAACGCATCGAGCTCCGCCATGGCAAGCGCCTTATGAACACGGGCATCATCAATCTCTTCCGGAGACTCACCCAGCGCCACATTCTCGCGGATGGTCGCGTCGGTCAGATAGATGGACTGCGGGACATAGGCGATGTTCGCCTGCCATGCACGAAGTTTCTGGCGAATGTCTACGCCATCGACCGTGATCTTGCCGCGCGTGGGGACGAAAAGTCCCAAGAGGATATCGACGAACGTGGTCTTTCCCGCGCCCGATGGACCGAGAATGCCGACAAACTTCCCTTTCGGTATCGAGAAGCTGACATCCTTGAGCACCTCGTCCGAAGTGCCCGGATAGCAGAACCCCAGATGCTCCACACGAATCACATCGGCAAAGGGAAGCGGCGGCGGCAGATCGGCGACCTTGAGTTTTCGCTTGTGGTATTTGCGCGATTTGATCGCGAGCAATTCGCGGTACAGTTCATCAAACAGCGGGAGTTGGAATTTGATGCCGTTCGAAAGCGTTATGATGCGGTTCGCGCTCGGCATCAGGCGGAAGGCGGCAAGCGCCAGGACGCCGAGCAATGGGACGATTTCCATCGGCATATATCCCATGACCATCTTCCCAATGATGAGAAAAAGCAATGCGCATACGATGAGCGTCTCGATGATCATGCGAGGGAGCTGGTTCAAAAACATGAACTTTCCGTTCGCCAGTCCATATTTTTCGTAGTTCTCCACGAATTCCTGAAGGAAGAACTGCTCCTTGCGCATGACCTTCGTTTCTTTGACCGCCCCCAACCCCTGATTCACGGCCTGAACATATGCCGCAGCATACGTGTTCTGTATCTGCCCTGTCTCAGCGATCCTGCGCCGAAACGAACGAAGCAGTGCGTAGATCAGTCCACCCATGACGCCTGCCACGACAATCGCCGTGAAAGGGTCTGCAAAGACCAGCATCCCCCAGATGGTCAATGCCGTGATGATCTCCGTCAGAAGCTGGAATGCGGGAACCAAAATATTGGAAAATATGACGACGCCACCGCCATTGACGTTTCGCAGGAGGACCGCCGTGTTGTGATTCAGATGAAAGAGATACGGCTTGGCAAGGTAGCTCGCCATCAGTTCCTTGGAAAACTGAATCTGGTTGAAAATGGAAAAATTGATCTGCAAACGGAGCTGCCAAGTGAGATAGAGATTCTTCAAGATATAGAGCAGAATGAGCAGGAGCGAAAGTCCGATGATCAGCCCCGTATGCGTCGTGATCCCAAGCTTCGCCGCATACGCTGCGATCTCTGCATGGTGCGCCAGGAAGTCCGGCTGCCCCATGAGGGAGATGAGCGGCAGGATCGCCCCGATGCCGATCGCCTCAAGAACAGCGCCAGCCATCATCACCGCAACGAGGAAGGCACAATAGCGCAATTCCTGCGGCGTAAAGATGGAAAAAATCTTAAGAAATAATTTCATCTAGCCAACGGCTCCTATCTTCATCTCAAACGATCGGTGTAATCATACGCATCTGCCTTATCCATCAAGAATCAATACATTCCTGACAACATCGGTTTGCCACGATGACTCTCCAAACGCCTCCGACTCGTCCCATCCGTCGTATCCAAGTATTGATTGCAGCCGATCGAACACTCTGCGTCCCCGTCTTGTAAACAATACGATAAAATCTTGCATAGTCTTCAACATCTCCCGCAAGGAGCCTCTCAGCATTTTCAATCTGCGCCTTCGCACGTTCGATATGCCTTCCTTTCAGTTCGATGAAATATGCTCTCTTCTTGTCATCATTTAATACAAGATAATCACATCGCGGCTCTTCATTCTGCACAATCGCACGATCATCCAGGCAATACTGACGCACACGATCCTGCCCTTCATTCAAGGCTCTATGCTGGGATGGGTTACCCACACCGGAATCCTTGGATACGATTATTTTTTGCCGTTCTTGACAAAGGCTGCGATATTTCTCAAGCATCTCCGACATCCTCGTCCATATGCGCCTCTACAGTCATCAAGGCATCTGTTTCCTCATTGATTTCCTTCGAGGCATCATCGATCAGCTCATTACAGATCAGGCCGTTTCGAACAGCGTCCTCCACCGTCCCATCATGGACATGCACCGCGCGTGTCTCGGCAAAGGAAAGATACGACAACGGATGCAGGACATCATGAAGCTGTTGCTCATATCGTCCCCCTGCACGCTCTTGAAGCTCTCCGGCATACAGCATGTTGTTGAATTGCCCCAAGATATACGGGCTGTGTGTTGTGACAAGCACCTGATTGCCCTCGTGCGCAAACAAACCGATCGCTTCCGCCATTCTCTTCTGAGAATCTGGGTACAGATGCGCTTCCGGTTCTTCCATGATCAAAAAGATCTTCCTGTTTTTTACGAGATGAAAGTACAACAAGTTAAATACCCAGACGGATTCCTGCTGGCCGGAAGAGGCGAAATTGATTTTCACATAGCGATCTTCGTCAAAGAATAGCTTCTCTTCGCCTCTGTCATAAACATATCGAGCGTGAAGAACGCCTTGCATCAACTTCGTCAAGCGGCGCAATGCATCTTGATTCACCCTCAATTGCGTGGTGTGCAGCACCGAATCCAAGAGATCGGACAACCCTCCTCCGATCTGCGGTCTGATCGAACTGATCTTCTGAACATACGACTGCATACAGAAATCAAGGCTGCGGCCTTCCGAGGAAAGAAGCGGCATCAACTGATCCGTGAGCAGGGTAGCCAGGCTGCGGCCTGCCGGGACATAGATCGTGTCATACCCATCCGAGAATAATGCCTGGATCTCCTGTTGGAGCTTCTGCCAAGAATCTTCATCCCATCCACGCTCTGTATAATCCTCATATTGTTTGATGAACTCCAGAATCGCATCGCTGAAAGAAAAATCAATAAAGTTGCGGACAGAGGCAATGGCATTGGATTTAAGGCAGAGATCTATCGCAACCCCCTTCGAATACTCATAATGCAGCCCCATATCAAGCGGCATCGACCATGAAGACCCGAACATTTGCAAGAATTTGCTGCGCAGACGTTTTTTCAAATCGTTTTCGAATGTCGTATGATATACATCTTCACGAGTCCGCGTCTGGATTTGATCGATAAAATCCTGTGCGACCGTTCGAAAGAAGAATATGGCTTTTGCAATCGTGCTCTTTCCACTTGCTTGAGGACCCGTCAACACAGTAAACGGGCGAACCTCCATCTGACATTCAAAAACGGGCCCGAATTTCCGCAGCTGGATATACGCCATATTCCTTCACCCCCCAAACAGCAACACATCCATCATAAACCAGTATAGACACGCACATATCTTCTGTCAACATATGCGTCACGTCTGCTGCCGCAAAACACAGCTTTCCCGCTATCTCTCCGCGCGCATCGGGCTTTCAAGATAGTCTCGATACGCCAGTCGGATCCCATCCTCAAGTTCTGTCTTGTACCGCCAGCCGAGAGACGCCGCCTTCGAGACATCGAGGAGCTTTCGCGGCGTGCCGTTCGGCTTGCTCGTATCCCAGAGGATCTTTCCGCGATAGTCCACTGCGCGCGCGACCATATCTGCCAGCTCTCGAATAGAGATTTCCTTCCCGCTTCCCGCATTGACCGTCTCGTCGCCGCTGTAGCGCTCCATCAAGAACACGCAGAGGTCGGCAAGGTCGTCGACATAGAGGAACTCGCGCAGCGGCGAGCCGTCCCCCCAGCAGGTCACAGACTCCGCCCTGGCTTCCTTCGCTTCATGAAAGCGTCGGATCAGCGCGGGGAGGACATGGCTGTGCTCCGGATGGTAGTTGTCGTTCGGGCCGTAGAGGTTCGTCGGCATGACAGAGATATAGTCTGTCCCATATTGCTGGTTCAGGTAGGCACAGTATTTGAGTCCCGCGATTTTCGCAAGCGCATACGCCTCGTTCGTCTCTTCCAAAGAGGACGTCAAGAGACAGTCCTCTCGCATCGGCTGCGGCGCCATGCGCGGATAGATGCAGGAAGAGCCGAGAAATTCCAGCTTCTTGCATCCATTCTTCCACGCCGCATGGATGACGTTCATCTCCAACATCATATTCTGGTACATGAAATCGGCCGGCGCCTCCGCGTTCGCCTGGATGCCGCCCACCTTCGCCGCTGCGAGAAAGACATACTCCGGTCTCTCTTCCGCAAAAAATGCCTCTACCGCCTCTTGCCGGCAAAGGTCAAGCTCACGATGCGTCCTGGTGAGAACATTGTCATACCCCTGCCGCTCAAGCTCCCGACAGATCGCAGAACCGACCATGCCACGATGTCCTGCAACGTAGATTCTTGCATTTTTTTCCATTACTGCACCGCTCCCTTGCACTTGCACAGTCTTTCCTCTTGGGCGATCTCAGCGTCCATACCGTTCCACGTCCGCCCGTACCATCATGCGGACGAGCTCCAAGAACGATACCTTGCGCTGCCAGCCAAGCTCACGTTCCGCCTTCGATGCATTGCCCCAGAGAAGCTCCACTTCCGCCGGACGGAAATAGCGCGGATCGACATCGACGAGCAGCCGGCCGCTCTTTGCGTCATAGCCCTTTTCCTCTACGCCCTCGCCGCGCCATTCGATCTCGACGCCGATCTCACGGAACGCAAGCTCTGCGAACTCGCGCACGGTATGCGTCTCATTCGTCGCAAGCACATAATCATCGGGCACCTCATGCTGGAGGATGTGCCACATGCCCTCGACATAATCTCCCGCGAATCCCCAATCGCGCTTCGCATCGAGATTGCCGAGAGAAAGCTTTTCCTGCTTCCCTGCATGGATGCGGGCAACAGCCAGCGTGATCTTGCGCGTCACGAAGGTCTCGCCGCGCCGTGGGGACTCGTGATTGAAAAGGATTCCGTTCACAGCGAACATATCGTAGGACTCACGATAGTTCTTCGTGATCCAGAAGCTGTAAAGCTTTGCCGCACCATACGGCGACTTCGGATAGAAGGGCGTCGCCTCGCTCTGCGGCGCCGTATCTGGAATGCCGCCGAAAAGCTCCGAGGTCGAAGCCTGATAGAAACGTGCATCCGGCTTGCTCTGGCGAACCGCCTCCAAGAGACGGATCGTCCCGACGCCCGTCGCCTCCGCCGTGTACTCCGGCACCTCGAACGACACGGCGACATGGGACTGCGCGGCAAGATTGTAGACCTCGTCCGGCTGAATCTCCCGAATCAATGTATGCGCATGGCTAGAATCCGTCAAATCACCATGATGGAGAAAGAGCCCTCCGTCATATTGACCATCAGACAGGAGATGATCGATCCGCTGCGTGCAAGGCGTGCTGTGCCGACGGATGACGCCATGCACCTCATAGCCTTTTTCGAGCAGAAGCTCCGTCAGATAGGAGCCGTCCTGCCCTGTGATGCCTGTGATCAATGCTTTTTTCATGATATCCCCTCACTTCGAAGTCATGGAAATCCATCCCACAAAACCTTAATCATCCCATTTGACTAAACAATGTACGTAAGGCACTCTCTATCCCAGAAGACTTGAAAATATTTTCCCACCGCAAATCATCCACAGCTGTATTGCGAAAAGAGAAACTCTTTAAGCGTTCCAAATCTAGGTCATGGAAATCTTCGCTGAATTTATAAAACGCCATATTCCTGCGCTGTTCAAAATCATTCACCCAAAAATAACTCGTTGTAACAACCTTCAACCCCATCGCAACATATTCCAAAAGCTTCGTTGATGTCTGTATATTATACGGATACCGATCAGGAATATAATTCAGAGCGTATTCTGCCTGCCTGGCTAATGCAGGAACTTCTTGATACGGGATCTTCCCTGCAAACACAAGATTATCAAACTTTTTATACTCTGTATACAAAGAATCTTCCGGGGTTCCGATCAAGAGCAGTCTCCCCATCGAATGCCTAGAAAAAAAATCCAAAGCCTTATAAAACTTTCGATCAGTTCCCATATTTCCGACATAAACGAAATCGTATTCTTTCCTCGTCGCCTCCATACGAAAAAAATGCTCATCGATGCCCATATCCCGATAAAGATATGGCACTTGGTCACCAAATGAGTACCGCTTCTGAATCGCTTGGTTCAGGAATATTCTCAACGATGGTCTTGCATTGAAGCTTCGTTTTATGAGATCTTTCAACTTTGCCGCTCGTCCTACAGACAACGACGCATACTCATGGACGCATGGAATCTTTTTGGAAAACTGAAAATCCGTCCCCATAAAACGCCAAATCAAATCGAAATCCTCGATCGAATACCCTTTTGCTTCCTGACAGTCCACGAACGAATATTCTTTGAGAAACTTCTTGTACATCAACAACTCTGGCAGATGCGCTCTTCCGGAATGTAAAAGCAATATCTTTTTCATCGGTCAGACTTTCTTGCACACATCATCTTCAAATTGAAAAGCGTCCATACAATGGCCAGTTTCACACTGCGCAAACCATTGGAACAATTCATTTGTTTCAGATACGGCCGGTACAACTCTGCATATCCTCTCGCGTCCGCTGTCATCTTACGTCCCTCCCACAAACGATAAACAAGCAACGATGGGATGCGGTAACCGAAAATAACATTTTTATATGTTTGCAATAACTCTTGATCAGCAACGTGGTTTTCGAGCCAATGCCAGATTTCGGTCCATATGAATACATCTTTTTCGAGTTTATCCCAAGAAAATAGCGACAGGCCACTCTCATTTACACAGTAGTCAAAAAGTGGTTCGTCCAAAAACACGATTTTTTCCGCCGCATACATGACCTTGATAAAAAACTCCATATCCTCGCCCCATGAACACCCTTCACGGAAGGAAGTATCCTCTTTAGCAAGAATATCTCTTCGAATCATCCAGGCATTCGTCTGCGGCGTCATCTTGCTCTGTATATAGTGCAGCAAAGGCTTCTCTATTCGTCCACGCAACCCACGCCTGCGCTTTTTTTCCCTTATGACATTGTAATTACAAAAACAGACATCCGCCCCTTGGTCTTTCAAGAAGCTGATCTGCTTTTCTATTTTTTTCGGGTATATATAATCATCAGAGTCGAGAAAAGAGATATATTCTCCTGACGCTTGATTTATACCTCGATTTCTGGCAGCTGAGACGCCGCGATTAGTTTGATAAACATATTTCAATCGCAGTCCATGGTGCTTTTGTAAATTCTCAACGACAGCGGCTGTATCATCCGTGCTGCCGTCATCGACAACGATTACCTCAAGCTCCGAGTACGTCTGTGTCAACACGCTCTCAACAGCTCTGACCAAGGAACCTGCTCTATTGTATGTAGGAATCACAACCGATACCATATTATCCACTGTATCATATTTCATCGAAAGGTTTCCATCCCCGCAAACGCAAAAAATTCTTTTCTCCCAAAAGCGCTATCGACAGCTTTTTGACAAGGTTTTTAACACGGCACTTCTTCACTTCATTCTCCTGCAGAGCATAGATCCGGTCAAGGCATTCTTCTCCTGCATACTTTTTAATAACAGCAATATATTCATCGTAAAGAGCATGATCCGCACTCGCTCCGAAAATGCTGTAATAAGCGACATCTATATCCATCGTACAGTAATTTTCGCCCTGTAGGATATTACGCAAAAGAAACTCATAGTCGGCTGCAATCCGATACTTTGTATCGAATCCTTCCTTCATCAAGCGCCTATCCGCAAACAGCCCTTGATGAGGACACATATCCCCTCGCTTGATTCCGTCTTCTGAAAACTCTGCTCGTTTCCGCTTGACCAATCGATGCACATCCTGATGCAGAAGAACATTCCCCATATAAAAAGAAAACCCTGGGTGCGTATCGATAAAAGCAGAGACTTCACGCATCACTTCATTGTTGCACAACCAATCATCTGCACCCAGAAAATACAGGTAGTCTCCCGTTGCATACCGAATGCCCTTGTTCATAGCATCGTAAATGCCATCGTCCGGTTCACTCTGAAGCACGCTGATTTCGTGACGATGCTTATCTAATATTGCAGCAGTCTGATCCGTTGAAGCTCCATCGATCACGATATATTCGAGACTTTCGTAAGATTGCCGCGCAACACTCTCGATCGTGCGCTCTATCGTCTTTGCAGCATTATAACTTACTGTGACAATGCTGATTTTTGAGCCCGAGAACTCATTCCGTAATTTTTTTGAATACAATTTCTCCCTCGATCTCTTCTATAAAATACAAAGGTTTGTTCCCATAAAAGGATGCCCATCCAGTATACGTGCTCGGCGGGCCTACGATATAATCACATACAGAAAACGTATACATATCTTCAACAATCTGACCAGTGCCAACCATAACATCAAATGCAGAAAAGGCTTCGATATCAATGGTCTCGTTAGAACAAACAATCCAACGGACTTTTTCCTTGCCAAAATGATCTTCAATCTTATGCATAATCCTACCATATTGTTCTGGTGTGTAATAAAATCTTCCTCCCATGAAACTCTTGTAATCTCCGCCACGCATATGCAGTCCGATGACAATTTTGGAGGAAGCAGGCTCTCTTACGCTAAGCATCAGATTTTCGATATTTCTTTCATGTTCTAAAAGCGGTCGAAAGAACTCACGAATCCGTTCTGCATATGTGTCAAATGATGCACTATCTCTATATAGCCACCTTTGTACAACTAGACATTTTGTACTATTCCTCAATTTGATAAACTCAGGATTCCTCAGATTGCACTCTTCATCATCAAGAATCCTATAGAAACGAATCCAACGATTTCCGACTACATTTTTTTGCTGCAAATGCATATATTTGAAAACAATTTTCGATAAAAACAAAACAATCTTTCGTACAACAACAGAACTAAGGAAAGATCGTGTCATTTCATAGATGCTATCCTTTTCATTTCTATCAAAGTATAGTCCATATTCATCAAAACTAGGATTGTAAAGAAAATACTTATACTCCCACGCATTCCCCATCCAATGAGCATATTGAAAAAGACGATTTCCCAACTGCCCCGTTTTATATCCTAAAATGACCAAGAAATCACTTCCCTCGATCTTTTCTATACTTCCATTGCCAGCCCACTGTAAAATTCTTGGAGACCACCAGCTTCTTTCCGTATGTCAAATCCTGCCTCTGCCAATTCTTCCTCCGCATAAGGATTGCGCACTCTTTTTTTGCAGAGGATTTCGTCTGCCCATTCCGCTGCTGATTTTTCTAGGCTCACGAAAGATAAAGACGACGTGAGCTTGCACTCATCCGATACCTTATCAGAAACAATGCACGGCAGTCCGTTCGCTTGCGCCTCGACAGACACAACCGGAAGTCCTTCATACCAAGAAGGAAGAAGAAATACATCCATGACATTGTACAGAGCAGCCACATCCTTGCGCAGTCCAAGAAACCTCACTTTTTCATCCAATCCCAAAGAATGAACCTGCGCCGCAACATCATTTCTTAACACACCATCGCCAACAAAGAGGAGCAGGATATTCTTATCTTTTCGAACAAGTTCATGCATAATGTCTACAATAAATTTATGATTCTTTTGATATACAAATCGACCAATATGTCCAACAACATAGGTATTTTCTGGGATTTGCAAACTTTTTCTATAGTTTTTCCGTATATCTTCACGATATGAAAACATATCCAAGTCAACAGCATTATTGAAGATCGCTACCGTCTGAGCATCTTCGATCTCCCCAAACATCCATCTCCCTGCCAATCGCGAACAAGCAGCATAATGATTCGCAAATATTTTACTAAAGGGGCGCAAAATGTATTTCATTATGGTTCGCATTCCTTCCCCAGGAGCTGACGTGGAATGGTTATGCACGATACGAACCTTCGCCCCTCCCAGCCATGCAGCAAAGAGCGAGAATACGGCAAGGGTGTTCATGTGCGAGTGAACGATCTCATATTTGTTCTCCTTTACGATCCGATAGATCTGATAGATCTGTTTCAGAACATTTTTGTTGTATCGTTCGACCTTATAGACACGGCCGCCGAGCAATTCGATCTCTTCATCCAACAGAGACTTTTCATAGCCATCGATAACAAAATCGAACTGAACTTTTGTGCGATCGATATGTCGATAATAGTTCATGACAACGGATTCCACGCCACCGCCGCATACATTTCCAATGATTTGCAGCACACGAACCGGCAAATGATCATCTCTGAACAATTCAAACGCTCCTCTTCCGTCCAGGAGAAAACCTAATACGCTCCTTTTCCCATAAGAACAGCCTTCACCGTCTTGAACAGATACACCAGATCGATCCAGACCGACCAGTTGCGCACATACCATGTGTCCATGGCCACGCGCTCTTCATAGGTCGTATCGCTGCGTCCGTTCACCTGCCAGATCCCTGTGATGCCGGGAGGCACCATGTAGTATTCGCGGATGCAGTCGCCATAATACTCGATCTCTTTTTCCACAATGGGACGCGGCCCGACAAGGCTCATATCGCCCAGGAGGACGTTCCACAGCTGCGGCAGCTCATCGAGGCTCGTCCTGCGGAGGAATCCGCCGAGCTTTGTGACGCGCGGATCGTTCGTGAGCTTGAACGATTCCTCCCATTCCTTTCGCGCCTCGGGGTTCTTGGCGAGGTACTCTTCCAAGCGTTTCTCTGCATCGGGCACCATGGATTGAAACTTGTAGCAGGGAAAGAGTTTGCCGTCCTTCCCTACGCGCCGATGCGCGAAGATGATCCTGCCCCGGTTGTCGATACCCACGATGACGGCCAAGAGCAGCAAGGCCGGCAGGATCAGCAAGCCACCGCTGATGACAGCGGTCAGATCGAAGATCCTTTTCGCCCAGAGATTCCTCTTGCGCGCCAGATTGTTGCGGATGTGGAGCATGAACACCTTTTCCGTAAAAAAGGGTTCTACGCCCACATTGCCGAGCGGGAGCATCATGAGGTCCGGCACGAAGGAGATGTCGCGGACAAACGGCTGGATCTCCGTGATCAGGCGCTCCAAGCGAGCCGGAGCCATGCCCGGCGCCGTGATGATCACCGTCTTGATTCCTGCGGTGCGGATGATTTCTGCGGCATCCGCCAATTTCCCCATCAACAGGAACTTCTGCGGCAGCTCCTTCGAGATCGGGTTGTCGTCAAGGATGCCTACGATCTCGTAGCGATAGCCCAGGTCTCCGTCAAAGAAGGCCAATACCTGCTCCGCCGTCTTCCCGGCGCCGATGAGGATGACGGGCTTTCGCAGAAGCCCCATCGTTTTCAGGAGCTTCATGACGATGTAGCGCGAAGCATAGACATTCAGCAGAGCAAGGCAGCCGAAGAAAACGACATAGAGCCTCGACGCCAACAAGCTCGCCTTCATGAAGTAGAGCACGAGGATGCAGGTGATGAGCGCATAGAAGACGGCATAGAAGATCTGACGCACGGTCTCCAAGATCGGCTGCATCTTCGTATAGGTCTGCTCGATGCCGAGGAAGGCGATGAACACCAAGGGTATCCAGAAAAAGATGTAGGTATTCACCTCATAGTAAGGATTCTCCAAAAGGAAGGCATAAAGGTCGTGCAGGGTGAAGGCCATCTTCTCGGCAAGCAGGATAGCAAGATAGTCGGAGAATATAAAAAGAAGAGGGGCGCAGATCCTTCGAACAGGTGCAGGCAGCTGCATACTCATGAATCCCCCCTCTTTGCGTGTGTGTATTTCGTCTAGGATAGCACACCTTCGACGCACTGTCAAAAGACATTTGCCCTCTGGCAAAGACAGTTTCTTCCAAGTGCGGGAAAAGCCGGCGATACATGAAGCCCCCGCCAAGAAGCTCCGCCCTCACTTCTCCATGCAGGCGCGGCAGATCTTGCTCGCGCCGATGGGCTGGAACGGGGCTCTGCAGGAGGCGCAGCGTGGCAGCGGGATGCGCCAGCGTTTGGCGGCGGGGGAAGCGGCGAGGCGCAGGGCGTTCCTGGGACAGCGCACGGTGCAGAGGCCGCAGGCGCTGCAGAGCTGCGGCGTGAAGGAGAGCACGAAGTCCGCGCCGTCGATCTCCGCCGCGAGCGCCCCGTGCGGGCACAGGCGCGCGCAGAAGCCGCAGGCGTTGCAGCCGCTGTAGAGCGCGAGGTCGGCGTGCACGGCGGCAGGCTCTGCGCCGTCGGCGAACGACCACCAGAATCCGTCGAAAGCGGCAAGCGCAGGATATGCAGCGCCTTCGTCCCGCATCCCTGCTGCACCCGCGCGCAAATCCTCGCCGACTTCCTCTCCTATCGCCGCATGTTCGCTGCCGCCCTGCAGCGCTGCAGGCGCGGCCAGGACGCCTCCCCCCGCTGAGCCTGCCGCCTCGCCCTGCCCGAACTTCTCCTTCGCCACGTCGCGGAAGCGGCGGAAGAAATCGCGGCGGCTGTACGCCCGGGCGGCAGGCTCCTCGTCCAGCAGGCGAAGCGGCGTCTTCCCCGCCGCCTCCAAGGCCGCCCCGACAAGGGCAGCCTCGCGGACGAGGTGCGCATGGACAGCGGGCAGACAGCTTCGGCATGCGCCCACGACGAGCTGCACTTCCTTCTTCGAGGCGAGCGACCAGAGAATGCCGCGCGTGAGGAAGCCGAGGCAGGGAAGCTGCGTCTCGGGCGCATCTTTCGCGCACGCGAGCCGCACGACGGGCGCGGCGGCAGCGGCCGCAAGCCGCGCCGCATAGTCGAGCCGCGTCTCGATGGCGGCGGCGGGACAGACGGCAGTGCAGAGGCCGCAGTCCACGCACAGTCCCGCATCGGGCACGCCCCAGCGAATGGCGCCGGCGGGACAGACGTCCTCGCAGGCGCGGCACGGCGGCTGCAGATATCCCTTGATGCACTTCGCCGCCAGCAAGCGGATCTTCTCCAATGCGACGCGCCTCCTCTCTCTGATCCATGACCCTATGGGACTCTCCTGTGTATTATAGTATAGCAGGATATGCAGGATTTTTCACGCATGGCGGAAGATTGACGGCACGACATGGACGCAATATAATATAGGAAAAAGGAGGGAGCGATCATGGAAAAAAGAAGCGCTTGCAACCCGATGCGCATGAACCTTTCGGATGCTGAATATCAGATGATCGACCGACTTGCAAAAAAATATGATTGTTCTCATGCCGAGCTTGTTCGCCGCTTCATCTTTCAAAGACTGGAAGATGAATTCAACATAAAGGTAGAAGGCCGAAGGACGAAAGGGATGAGGTATCGTGGGTAAGATCTTGCATCTGCGTTTTACCGATGACGAACGCAAAGCCCTCGAAGCCATCTCCCCTCTCTATGCAGGAGGTCTTTCACCAGCAACATTGAAGAATCTCATATATGACAGGCTGGAAGATGAATACGACATGGAACTCATACGCGACTATGAAAACGAGCTTGAGAGCGGCACGCTGGAGATGATACCTTTCCATGAGGTCCTGAAGGGACTGAAAGATGTATAAGCTGATAACGACCAAGAAGTTCGACAAGTCGCTTCAGAAAATGGACAGCAGTACGCGCGACCGCATAATAGAGTGGATGGAAAACAATCTGGTCGACTGCGAAAATCCTCGCATCTATGGGAAGGCTCTCACGGGAAACCTCGGAAGGTATTGGAGGTATCGTGTCGCAGACTTCAGACTGCTCGCAGAGATCCGTGACAGCGAGCTGATCATCATCGCAGTCGGAATCGGCCATAGAAGCAAGATCTATAGGTGATACAAAGGCGCTGAAAGCACAGTGCCTTTTTTGTTGTTGTTCCGAAGGCGGGCGCAGGTGCAAGATCCGCGCCACAGATCTGGCGACAATAAGAGCCTTCGAGGAAAACTTGTGCTATAATAGTAAGCAATTTTCAAAAGACAAGAGGTACTGCCATGAAAGAAGAAAACATCAGCGCAGAGCTTGCACGCGCTCTGGGCATCAAGACGAAGCAGGCGGAGGCGACGATCGCGCTCCTCGACGAGGGCAACACCGTGCCCTTCATCTCCCGCTACCGCAAGGAGGCGACGGGAGAGCTTGACGAAGAGCAAGTGCGCTCCATCGAAGGCGAGCTTTCGCGTCTCCGGAATCTCGTCAAGCGCCAGCAGGAGATCGAAAAGAGCATCGAAGAGCAGGGAAAGCTCACGCCCGAGCTGAAGGAGGCGCTCGACAGGGCGCTGAAGATGCAGGAGCTGGAGGACATCTACCTGCCGTTCAAGCAGAAGCGGCGCACGCGCGCAGGCGTTGCACGCGAGAAGGGACTGGAGCCGCTGGCGCTCGCGCTCCTCGCACAAGAGGAGACGCAGGGCACGGCAGAAGAGTACGCCTCGCGCTTCATCGACGAGGAAAAGGGCGTCATGACGGCGGAAGAAGCCCTCGCAGGCGCGATGGACATCGTCGCCGAAACCGTCATGGAAGGAGCGCCCCTGCGCCAGAAGATGCGCAAGGAGCTTTGGCAGCGTGCAGAGCTTTCGACCACGCTCGACGAGGAGGCCGAAGATGCACAAGTCTTCCTCATGTACAAGGACTACAAGGAGCCGCTTCGCACGCTGCCCTCGCATCGCATCCTCGCCATCAACCGCGGCGAGAAGAAGGGCTGCCTGAAAATCGCGCTCTCCGCTGACCACGAAAAGCTCACGGAGGAGATCTTCCGCGGCATCGACAAGGGCGCGTCGATCTTCCGCGAGCCGCTCAAGGCCGCCGTCGAGGACGGCTACAAGCGGCTTCTCTTCCCCGCCATGGAGCGCGAGCTTCGCGCTCTTCTGACAGAGAACGCCGAGAAACAGGCCATCCATGTCTTCGGCGCGAACCTCAAGCAGCTCCTCCTGGAAGCGCCCCTCGCCGGCCACACGGTCATGGGGCTCGATCCCGGCTACCGCACGGGCTGCAAGATGGCCGTCGTCAGCCCCACGGGACAGGTCCTCGATCACGGCGTCCTCTATCTCACGATGAGCGAAGAGCGCCGCGCCGAAGCGGCGAGGAAGACGCTCGCGCTCATCAAGAAGCACGGCGTGACGCTCATATCCATCGGCAACGGCACAGCCTCCTACGAAACCGAGGAGTTCACGGCGAACCTCATCCGCGAGAACGAGCTGCCCGTCCACTATCTCATCACAAACGAAGCGGGCGCTTCCGTCTACTCCGCCTCGAAACTCGCGAAGGAGGAGCTGCCCGAGTACGACGTGACGATCCGCGGAGCCGTCTCCATCGCGCGGCGCGTGCAGGATCCTTTGGCCGAGCTGGTGAAGATCGACCCGCAGGCGATCGGCGTCGGCCAGTACCAGCACGACGTGAACCAGAAGGAGCTTGCCGCCGCACTCGACGCTGTCGTGGAGTCCGCCGTCAACCACGTCGGCGTGAACCTCAACACGGCGTCGGCGGCGCTCCTCTCGCACATCGCGGGCGTCACGAAGCCGATCGCGAAGAACATCGTCGGCTGGCGCGACGAGAACGGCGTCTTCGCCAGCCGACGCCAGCTCCTCAAGGTGCCGCGCCTCGGGCCTGCCGCCTTCACGCAGTGCGCGGGCTTCTTGCGCATCGCCGGCGGCAAGAGTCCCTTGGACAACACGCCCGTGCATCCAGAATCCTACGCGCTCGCCGAAAAGCTGCTCGAACGTCTCGGCTTCTCCCTCGCCGATCTCAGCGACAAGAAAGCGCTCGACATGCTCGGCGCGAAGCTCGCCCTCGCCGACGCCGAAAAGCTCGCCAAGGAGCTGGATGCGGGCGCGCCGACCGTGCGCGACATCATCGACGCGCTCAAGAAGCCCGGGCGCGACCCGCGCGAAGACCTGCCCGCGCCCCTGACGCGCCAGGCCATCGTGAAGCTCTCCGACATCAAGGTGGGCGCCATCATGCGCGGCACCGTGCGCAACATCACGGACTTCGGCGTCTTCGTCGACATCGGCATCAAGACGGCGGGACTCATCCACATCTCGGAACTGAGCCAAAAGCGCGTCCAGCACCCGCTCGACGTCGTATCCGTCGGCGACATCGTAAACGTCATGGTCATCAAGGTCGACGAAGAGCGCGGCCGCATCGGCCTCTCCTTGAAGCAAGTCCCGAAGGAGGCGGCGATATGAGCCATACCGACGACGGCGCCCTCGTGCGCGAAACCATCCGAGCCATCCGATCGGAAAAGAGCCCGTCCGGCGGGAAGAGCCCGGAAGGGCAGACGCCGGAGCTTTTCCGTGGCATCCGCCTGGGCGCACTCGCCCCCCTCCTCGCCCCCTATGCTCGGGCGGCGAAGGGCGGAACGGGATCGCTCGAAAAGCCGAAGAAATGCACGCTCATCTGCTGCGCCGATCACGGCGTGGCAGAAATGCAGGTCAGCGCCTACCCGCCCGAGACGACGGCACAGATGACGGCGAACTACCTGCTCGCCAAGGGGGCTGTCGCCAACGCGCTCGCAGCCTTTGCCAAAAGCGACCTCTTCGTCGCCGATCTCGGCATCAAGGCGCCGCTTCCTCCCCTGCCCGCGCTCATCGACTGCAAGATCGCGCCCGGCACGAAGAACTCCGCCAAGGGGCCTGCCATGACGCGCGAAGAAGCGCTGCGCTCCCTTGCCACCGGCATCCGCCTCGCCGATCGTCTCGCCGCCGAAGGCTACCGCTGCTTCCTGCCGGGCGAGATGGGCATTTCCAACACGACGGCGAGCGCGGCGATCGCCGCCTCTCTGTGCCGCCTCACGCCTGAAGAAGCCACGGGGCGCGGCACGAACATCTCCGACGAGCGTCTCAAGACGAAGATCGAGGTCGTGCGCCAGATCCTCGCGGTCAACCGCCCCGACGCAGCCGACGGCATCGACGTCCTGCAGAAGGTCGGCGGCTTCGAGCTGGGCTGCATCGCAGGACTGATCCTCGGCGCGGCGCAGAAGAAGGCTGTCGTCATCCTCGACGGCTTCAACACGGGCGCGGCAGCCTTGATTGCCGAGGCGCTCGCGCCC
>ERZ773267.623-NODE-623-length-22729-cov-12.160007_pt1 | contig 22729 bp, 26 predicted proteins | sample MGYA00511959_ERZ773267 | MGnify/ENA primary metagenome ERZ773267 (study PRJEB29015, sample SAMEA2738165) | human oral metagenome | biome: human oral; feature: human-associated habitat; material: saliva | place: China | collected 2240 ... | reverse complement strand
GAAAAATTAGCAAAAACTGGAACCGAGATTTCTCTGATTCATATTGCTGAAAAAAATTATCTTGGCTTTTCGCTTGCTTGCCAGGATATTGACGCATATTCTCGCCGCGATACTGCCAAAAATCGCGATATGGTGACAGGGATGATGCCACCAAAACTCGTGCAAATGATGATCAATTTTTTATCAAAAAATGCACAAAAAAATGGCGTGTATGATCCGTTTTGTGGATTGGGAACGACGCTTATTGAAGCGGTAAATCGCGGAATTACTACCGTTTTTGGAAGTGATATTTCGCCTGAAATGGTGGCAAATTCTGAAGAAAGTTTGACCAATTTTATTGCAGAAGAAAAAAAATGGCAAGAACGCATTCGTACGGCAGGTGGAACACCGCAAAAAGATTTTTCAAATCTGGTAGCGAAAGTATTTCCGCTGGATGCGACAATAATCGAGAAGGCTTTTATTGATGAGAAAAATCCCAAAAATATCAATATTATTTCTGAGGGATACCTCGGGCGAATTATGCGAAAAGAGGAAATGACGCAAGATATCGTTTTTTCTGAACGTAGAGCGATTTCTCGGCTGTATGAAAAATTTTTTCAATCACTCGCGCGCGCCAAATTTTCTGGTGAAATCGTTATGAGCTTTCCGTTTTGGAAAGTGCAAAATATGTATGTTTTTCTCGAAAATATTTCAGAAATTGTTGAGCAAAATGGGTTTAAAATCGAATCATTATTGCCACGAGAATTGGAACTGAATACCAAAAATGGATCGCTTTTGTATCGTCGAGAATCACAAAATGTCGGTCGCGAAATTATTAAAATCGTGAAAAAATAATTCCAGAAACCCTCGCAAGTATTTTTCAAAAATTTTTGAAAATTAAAAGAATGTGAAAAAAATGTGAATTTTTGATAATTTTGCTTGAAATTTCAAAAAATTTGATATAATGCCATTGTTCCGCGATGGAAACATCAAAGGTTCAAAGCTTTAAGTCTCCCTTGGTCGGGGAGATTTTTTGTTATCAAAACGAAAAAAATAAAAATTTTGTGTTTTGCGAAAAATTCTTATAATCACCAAAATTTTTTAAAAAATATGAAAATAATTTCTTGGAATGTGAACGGAATTCGCGCTGTAGAGCGAAAAGGTGAGATTCAAAATTTGATAGAAAAATATCATCCTGATTTACTTTTTTTGCAGGAAATCAAGGGAACGCCCGACAAATTTTCTGCGTATTTGAACGCGCCAGAAGGATACGAGGCTTTTTATAATCCAGCAGAAAAGGCGGGTTATGCTGGGACGGGCGTGTGGATAAAAAATGAAATTCGCAAATATGTGGATTCTGTACAGACAGGATTTGAAGGTGATCCAACCGCCAATGAAGGTCGCGTTTCGCATGTGATTCTGGCAAAAAGCGATAAAATTTTTGACATTTTTGGGATTTATTTTCCGAATGGAGGAAAATCGAGCGAGGCTTGGGATGGAAAATTGATTTTTTATGCCAATTTTTCCAAAAAAATGGACGCGCTTCGTGATGCTGGTCACTTCGTGCTTTGGGGTGGGGATATTAACTGTGCGCACAACGAAATCGATTTGTCTCGCCCAAAGGAAAATGACGGAAAAATTGGATTTCATCCCGCAGAGCGCGCGTGGCTTGATGATCGTGCGGCGAACGATTGGAAAGATATTTGGCGCGTACAAAATCCCACGACCGAGATGTATTCTTGGTGGGATCAAAAAACTAAAGCTCGCGAGCGAAATATCGGATGGCGGATTGATGCATTTTGGGGTGAATCTCAAATTTTTGCAGCAACCAAAAATATAGAATACTTGACGGAGCATTTGGGTTCTGATCATTGTCCGATGCTTATTGAAATTGAGTTTTAAAAAAATTTGTAAAAATCATAATTTTTTATATAATATTTTTATTATTTTCTTAATTTTTTCTATGAAAAATCTTTTGATGCGTATTTTGATAGCGTTTGTGGTGATTGCCATCGTTGCTGGTGCCGCATATTTTTATACAAAATTTCAGTTCAACACAGTGATTGTGGACAATCCAACGGATGCAGAAATTTCTGTAAAAATTGATTCTGGTGAAGAATTTAAGATTGCTGCCAAGGCTTCTGTAAAGCAAAAAATTGCCGATGGTGAACACGAAGTTTTTGTAAATGGTGAAAGTGTGGGGAAATTTGATAAAAAATACAGCATGGATGCGGCTCTTTCATATTTTGGAAAAAGCGCGATTTTGAACCCAACTTTGGATTATTATGTGCTTGAATATATTCCATATGGCGGAACGACAAATTTGGAGGATCGACTGATTGAAGGGCAGTTGTATATGGCACCAGAATGGAATTTTGGGCTTGATGAAACGACTCCAGATTCTATCACAGTGCGATCTCGCAGTGGAAGCCAAACAATTGTTAAGAAAAAAATCTGGCGTATTGAGGATTATGCGAAAGAATATCCAGAAAATTTTGTAGACGATGAAGATTCTGCTGAATAAAATTCCTGAAAGGGGATTTTATTTTTTGAGAAAATTTTGACTTTTGAATTGAGAAATTTATACTAAAAATACTTTACTTTTTAAATTTAAATTATGTCGTTTCTTGAAAAACTCGATTGGCGTTATGCAACCAAAAAATTCGATTCTTCACGTAAAATTTCTCCTGAAAATTTGGCTAAAATTCTTGAAGCAATCCGAAAGACTCCGACAGGATATGGTGTAATGCCGTTCCGTGTACTCGTGATTTCTAATGATGAACTTCGCGCAAAACTCAAGGCAGCTTCTTGGAATCAGAATCAAATCGATACTTCGTCTGAACTTTTGGTGTTTGTAGCGAATGCCGACTTGCAAAAAATGGCGGACGAATTTTTCGTAGAATTGTCTGGTGGTGATGCGACTAAGCGTGAGGCTTTGGCTGGATATGAGAGCAGTGCTCGTGACTTCTTGGCAAATATTCCTGCTTCAGAACATTTGCGCTTGGCATCAGAACAGGCGTACATTGGGCTTGGATTTGGGCTCGCGGCTGCTGCTGAACTTGAGATTGACTCTTGTCCGATGTCTGGATTTGACACGAAAGCCTACCAGGAAATTCTTGGGCTTCCAGAAAATGAAGTTCCTGTGGCACTTTTACCGATTGGATACCGCGCAGAAACAGAAACTCCATACCCCAAATTCCGCCTTTCCAACGAAACTCTTTTCAAATTTATTAAATAAGATCCCTACTAGGGATTTTTTATTGACAAAATTTTAAATTATTTTTTACTATGTAAACCTATAAAACCTCTTTCGCTTTGTTAGAAACCAACTTGAGATAGAATCCAAAAAAAGCAAAATGTAGTACTTTTCCCACCAAAGCAAATTTGGTGGGCTTTTTACGATTTTTTATTTTTCAAAATTTTTTGGCTTTTCTCTCTTTTTTTGTATAATTTTTGAGATAGTATTTTTTAAAAAAATTTTATGACTTTCAAAAAAATTTCTACTGAATATTTGCCGACGCTGGATATCACACTCGAAAGCTACGAGCATGAGGCGACGGGTGCGAAACATTTTCATTTTGCGAGCAAAAATCAGGAAAATGTGTTCATGGTCGCGCTTCGTACGATGCCGCATAACTCGACCGGAGTGGCGCATATTCTCGAACATACAGCACTTTGTGGTTCCAAAAATTTCCCGATTCGTGATCCGTTTTTTGGAATGCTCAAACGCTCGATGCAGACTTTTATGAATGCATTTACTTCGTCGGATTGGACGGCGTATCCGTTTGCAACCGAAAACAAGCAGGATTTTCAAAATTTGCTCAGCGTATATTTGGATGCGGTTTTTTTTCCGAATCTCCGCGAACAGGATTTTATGCAAGAGGGGCATCGATTTGATTTTGATGAAAATAATAATCTTATACTCAAAGGTGTAGTTTTCAATGAAATGAAGGGCGTGTACGGAAATGTATATGAGCGCTTGTATGAGATGAATAAATCATTGTTGCACCCGGAAACGACGTATCATTTTGATTCTGGTGGTGCGCCGCAGATTATTCCGTCGCTTTCTTATGAGGAATTTTTGGCATTCCATAAAAAACACTATCATCCAACGAATGCGACTTTTTTTACTTTTGGTGATATTGCTGCTGAACATCATCAGGAAAATTTTGAAAAATTGGCGCTACAATTTTTCCCTTCAAAATGAGAAAAAGTTCTTACAAACGATGAAACACGATTTTTGTCACCGCAAAAAACCATTTTGGAATATCCGTCAAGTGACACGGAAAATCCGCACCAGACACACATTTTGTTTTCGTGGTTGCTTGGCCACGCCAATAATGCAAAAACGCATTTGGAAGCGGAAATTTTGTATCAATATTTGCTTGGACATTCGGGCTCACCACTGCGTCATGCGCTTGAAACCGCCGAATTTGCTGCATCAATTTCGCCACTTACCATGATGGATGATTCTGGCCGAGAAATCCGCATTACAACGGGGATTGTGACAGATGATGCCAAATATGCTGACGAAACAGAAAAATTGATTTTTGATGTTTTTGAAAAAATTCTCGAAAATGGCGTGCCAACTGATGAGGCGGAGGGAATTTTGGATCAAATCGAAATGTCACTTCGCGAACTCGGAACTGGTTATCCATATGGCTTGTCGCTGATGTTGCAGGCGATTGGTGCGGCAACACACGATGAAAGCCTCAAAAATATGATCGATCCGAGCGAACTTTTGGACGAAATGCGCGAAAAAATTAAAAATCCAAAATATTTGGTAGATTTGCTTCGCGAAAATTTTGTAGAAAATGTGCATCGCACGCGCGTGGTGGCGATTCCAAGTCAAAAAGCAGTGGAAGTTGAACAAAATTTAGAAAAAAATTATTTGAAACAAATTGAATCCACATTGGATTCTGGAGAAAAAGAAAAAATTCGAGAAAATGCGAAAAAATTGGAAGAAAGCCAAAAAACGCCGCAAGATATGAATTTGTTGCCAAAAATTGCGATGTCGGACATTCCGCGTGAAATGAAGTCTGTGAGCGGTCGCGAGGAAATTTCCGCAAACCATGTGCACTATTCGGTGGCGACGAATAACCTGAATTATGTCAATCAATTTTTTCCACTCCAAAATTTTACAAGAGCAGAATTGCCGATTTTTTCTCTGGTAACGAGCCTGATTGGAGAATTAGGATTTGGTGATTTGTCCTATACAGAAGCGCAAAAAATAATTTCTCAAAAAATGAATTTTTCGGCGTCGTGGACTTTGTATCGAAAATATGGTGAAAAAAATCTTCACGGATATTTTTCTGCGTCGGCAAAATTTTTGGAACGAAATACGACGGAGGCGATGAATATTTTTGAAAAAGCGCTCAAAACTGCCAAATTCCACGAAACTGAGCAGATGAAAAATATTTTCAATGAAAAATTGCTCACGATGAAATCGGCTTTGACTTCGTCTGGAAATGCTACTGCAATGCGTCGCGCGAGCCATGGCCACACGCTTGCAGCGAATATTTCTGAAAAAATTGGCGGAATTGATGCGCTTTCTACATTGAAAAATTTTCTCAAAAAATCTGATGCCGAAATGGTGGAAATTTCTGAAAATTTGTACCAAAAAGCGCTACAAAATAACGCCTGGACGCTCACGATTGCAAAAGAAAATTTTGTAAAAAATGAAGAAAATGTGACATCGACCGTGGGAGAATTTTTGTCAGAAAATTTTGAGCCGTTCCGAACCAATGAGGCGTGGCTCACGGATTTGGCGGTGGGATATTGTGCGCTTGCTGTGAAGGTTGTGCCAATAGAACATGAAGATGCGCCACTTTTCGTGCTTCTTGGACAATTTTTGCGAGACGGATTTTTGCACACAGCGATTCGCGAGCAAGGCGGTGCATACGGCTCTGGAGCGGGTTATGATGCTGAGAGCGAAAGCTTCCGATTTTTCTCATATCGTGATCCACGAATTCAGGGAACCTTTGAAGATTTTGAAAACTCTATTCGGTGGCTTTTGGAAAACGATCACGCCGAAGAGCGTTTGGATGAAGCGAAAATTGGAGTTATTGCGAAGATTGATACACCGAGTTCACCAGCCAAAGAAGCCCTAGCTGATGCAATATTGCGTTTGCGTGGATACACGAAAGAAACTCAAAATCGTAACCGCACAAAAATTCTTGATGCGACGATTGATGATCTCAAACGGATTGCACGCGAATATTTGTCAGATTTGACGAGTGCGAGTCGTGTGGTAATCACAGGAAAACAAAATCGTGAAGAATGTGAAAAAATGGGATTTGAAATTACCGAATTGGATTAAGTTTTTAGCCTATGAAAAAAATTTTCTCTTTTGTACTGGCTTTGGTTTTTATGATTCCATCATAAACACACAAAATTATCTATATTATTTGACAATAATTACACAAAAAAGAAACCCCGCTCTTTGAAGAGTGGGGTTTTGTGGTTCAATTCTCCTCCGACTTGTTATCATCAAGACATTCTCCCACTAATAAGTTTACATATACCACACCACAAATCATGGTATAAAATGCAAAACTAAGAAGTGGAGGGAAAAATGAATCAACATTTACGCCTTCGTGAGTCTGGGTGTACAGCCAGAGCAAACTCATATATCCTATTAAAGAGAGAGTCATCAGAGTGACTATTTTTTCTATCAAATCTCTGCAATGCTCATAGAATGGCCTTTTTCGTCTGCGTAAAATGAGTTTTCCGAAAATGGAAACAACACTTCCGCCTATTCCGAGTATTTTCCACACAAGAGAATAGTCGAGATTAATGCACACGATTAGCATGGCCGCCAATATAATGTGTATATTAGACACACTTTTGAGCGTTGATCTGAGAGCTTTCATTTTATATCTCCTAAAAAGAGAAAACTGAACCAATTATCATTGGTCCAAATTTTCGATTAAAAAAATTGAAACAATGACGAATTTATTTTAATGTAAAAATATATTTTTTCAAATTTTTCTCAAAATAAAACCTCTCTTTCGAGGGGGGAATTTATCTCACAATATTCATTTCATGCCGAGAAGCGCATCGCATAGCGATTCCCACAATACTCAGTAACACGATTCCAAAAACGAACATGCTGATATTATCGAGATAATTATAAATTTCTTGGTGGCAGCAATTGTATTTTGTCGCATCAATCAATCCATCAAAAATCATTCTACTGGAAACGAGACTATACAAAACAAAATGCATTGTCAAAGTAATATTTGATACTTTTTGCTCGCTCAGCATTTCGATTCGCGATTCTTAAAATCTGCTCAAAAAAGTAATTACGAGCAGAATAAAAATCAAAATTCCCAAAAATCCAAGTATAATATTTTTTTGTAAAATTTGCCACGGAAAAAATGTGATCAAAATCGTCGTAAAAAGTCCTAAAATAACAGGAAATCTTACGGGTTTGCCAGGAAAATTAGTGACTAATGTTGCCATCATTCCCAAGCATACCATGAAAAATAAAAAATCTATCATAAGTAGATTTTGCATTTGAATTCCTTCGAAACAAGAATTGAACAAGAAAAAAGAATCCGATAAGAAAAATTTCATCGATCCGAGCACTATATGGAAAAAATTTTTTGTCAAGAAAAAGCCCCTCAAGTGAGGAGCAGACAGATTGTGAAAAAAATCTAAGATTTGCGGTCTTCGAGCGCTTTTTTGCCAAGTTCATCTAATATAAATCTAGTGAACACGGTCAAAACCGCGAAAACAACATACCAAATCAAGAGCAATTCCAATCGTTCGAGGGTTTGGTAAAAATCCCAGTACTCATTTTTGAGTAAGGCCCAATATGCGACGGTACTGAGTACGAGAAACACGAGAAAGGTCTGAGTTTTTCGTACCGTTTTTTCGCCCGATATTGGCTCGTAGAGGGCTAATATTATATTTATAGAAAGTATTGATCCTATAAAGATTGTTCCAACGGATAAGATGAGAAACCCCGTTCCTTTCGCGAACCATCCGATTGGAAAAAGTGTTAATATCGGCGCTACGAGATGTGCTACTACGAATATTGAAAAAGTTTCTCGTATGGTTTTTTGATAGACCATAAGAGAAAAGACATATGCCACCAACGCACCTGTCAATATCAAATCAGAATCCATTTTAACCTCCTATCTAAAAAATTGATGAAAAAGCCTGATTTATTCTGGTATTTTACGATAAAAAAATTATTTGTCAATAAATTTTTGAAAAAGAAAATCCCTCAACCGAGTGAGGGATTGGTATCAGGATTCTGGAAAAAACCAATGACTAAATCGCCACCACCCGAGACATGCGAGAAAGCTGTATGAGCATCAATGTACTGTATGCCTGAATGTTTCCCAGCTTACAACACTCGTGTCACTTGGGCTGAATCGCACGAAGACATATGCGAATAATATTCCCAGCATCAGACCTATTGTGAAACACCACGAGATGAGCACGTTTACTTGATGAACGCTATAATCGCGCATATCGAATGCGAGTGCAATATCTATGGCCACGATTCCCAAAATAAATGTTCCTATAATAAAAGTACCATCCACAAAATTTTGTCCTATCATAGTGCTGACAAGGGCAGTACTGATACTTATCAAAATAAATTGCAAATGCTGTTTGTGGGACATGTTTTTTCTCCCTGAATTATTGAAAAAGTTAATTTTATTCAGATAAGCATAAATAAAACAACAGAGATATTTAAAATAAAAAATATAAAAGTCAAGAAAATTTTCCGCTATTTTTCGTTATTTTGGCTTGCATAAATTTTTTTTGAGATATAATTTTCGCATGAAAAAAATTTCTGAGCACATCGCGCACATTTTGCAAAACCTTCCGAAAACGCCGTGAGTGTATCAGATGAAGGATAAAACGGGGAAAATTATTTATGTAGGAAAGGCAAAAAATTTGCGTTCGCGAGTGAGTTCGTATTTTCGTGAAGGGCAAGATTTGACCGTTGCAAAGCGAAATATGGTCGGACAAATTGTGGATATTGAGACGATTTTGTGTCAGACGGAAGTTGAAGCGCTAGTGCTGGAAACCAATTTGATTAAGCATTTTGCGCCAAAATATAATATTTTGATGAAGGATGACAAAAATCTTTCGTATCTCAAAATCACGACAGGAAAAATTCCAGAACTTATCAAAACGCGTCAAAAAATCAATGATGGCGCCAAGTATTTTGGGCCTTTTACGCAGGGAATGAATCTTTCGGAAAATATTAAATCACTCAGGCGAATGTTCAAAATTCGTGCGTGCAAGATGAAATTTTCTGATATTGGTGGGAAAATCACAATCACGGATAAGGCTGGTCGCGGCGTGCCGTGTATGGATTATTATATTGGAATTTGTCCGGCGCCGTGCCTTTTGAAAAGGGAAAACATCAACGAACATAATCAAAATATTTCTCATTTACAAGAATTTTTGTCAGGAAAAACCAATAAAATTCTAGAAAATCTACGAGAAAAAATGCAGATTTTTGCGAAAAATCTTGAATTTGAAAAAGCACAAAAAATCAAAGAAGAAATTGCGGCCATCGAGATGTTTTCTGAGCGACAAATTGCGCGCGATATGGTGGATGGCGATGTGGATGCGTGCGTGATTTTGGAAAAATATAATCAGATTTTTGTCGGCTTGACAAGCGTTCGTGATGGGAAAATTATCGGCGTTTTTCGTTCAAGTGTGGATGCTAAATGAGCGATGATTTCGGAGGTTTTTTCACAATTTTTGGTGCGACAATATAGTGATGATTTTGCTGATATTCCCAAAATTTTGTTGGTCGAAAAAAATTTTGATGATGAAATTTTGGAAGCATTTTTGCAAATGAAAAAAATTCAGATTTTAACGCCACAAATCGGCACCAAAAAAGAACTTTTGGATTTTACCAAAAATCAGGTGCGCGAATTTGCGTACAAAAAAGAATTGCAGTCGCTTGAAAATAATACGCTCACGCGCGGCCATATGGAGCAAATTTTGGAGCGATTGAAATATTCTATCCCCAAAAAATGACCGATTTTTTTTGAATGTTATGATATTTCTCACACGCACGGACAATTTACATATGCGAGTCGTGTGGTGATAAAAAATGGAAAACCCGATACGGATAATTATAAAAAATATAAAATAAAATCGCTTCGTGCTGGTGAAATCGATGATTTTGCATCGCATCAAGAAGTGATGATGCGCCGAACGATGGAGGGACTTTTGCAGGGAAATTTCCCCAATTTAATTATCATTGATGGGGGAAAATGACAGCTTTCATCAGCCTTGGAAGGGATTTCTCTTGGAATTGAAAAATTTTTCGCTGAAAATAATCCTGAAAAACTTAAAAAATTTTTGTCAGAAAAAAGTGAACATTTAGATGCGAAATGGCGTCAAATTTCGGAAATTCTGGGTGGTGATGTGGGACTTTGTTCCCTTGCCAAAAGGGAAGAGGAAGTTTTTTTGCCAGGACAAAAAAATCCGATTTTATTCGAAAAATGAACGCCCGAGTTGATGGTGATCCAGAAAGCGCGCGATGAATCACACAGGTTTTCGATTACGGCAAACCGCAGTGCTCGCGGAAAATCTATGAAAAAAAATGTTTTGGAAGAACTACCAGGAATCGGCCCAACGACGCGAAAAAAATTGCTCAAAATTGCTGGTTCCATTGATGAGATTAAAAATCTCGACGAGACGGAAATTCTCAAAATCGTGAACAAAAAACAATTAGAAACACTTCGTGATCATGGAATTTTTTAAAAAAATCCCCTAAATGGGATTTTTTTATGAAGGATTTTCGTCAGAAAAAAATTTTTTGCCTTCGGTGAGCGGTTTGAGTGCGAGAATTTTTTCAGAAAATTCATCCATTCGTGTGTAGCGCGACGAGCGAAAATATTCTTTTTTATTGTGAAAAATAAGAATTGTTGGTGCGCTCAAAACCTGAAATGCGCTCGCAACTTCGCGAACTTCATCAATTTCTACGCGCATGAGATTCACAAAATCCAGATTTTTTGCGAGTTCTTCAATTTTTGGAAAAAGTGCTTGGCAAGTCGAACAAAACCGCGTCCCAATGTACAAAATTTTAATTTTATTTCCTTCCAAAAAATCGTGAATGTCGTCCATATTTTTGCCAAACATTTTTGGAAATTACATAAATAAAACTGATTTCGGTGCGTCCGAACAATCATCAAGAAGTTTGGTGATAAGCGGAATCTTAAAATTTCGCCCAATAAAAATAAGACGAGATTTTCCTGGTGCATCACCTTCCCAAGGCTCCATCGTCACACGCGCGCCTGCTTTTTGAATCAAATACCAAGTATCGGGCTTTTCAACAAACTGCACAAATCCCTTTACGCGGTAACAATCATTGTCCAAATCCTGAAAAAATGCATCCATTTTTTGAACGAAAAATTTTCCGCGTGCAGTATATTCAAATGTTTCCAAATCGTCGTGAGCATGCTGGTGTGGTGTATTATTTTTTTCTTCCATCGCATCCGTAAGCGAAAATCGCCCAGTTCCCAACAGGAGGTCGATATTTACTTTTCCGTGTTCTGCTTCAATAATTGGCGCAAACGCATTCACGCGACGAATTGCCGTCGTGAGAAAATTTTTCTTTTCTTGATCGACCAAATCAATTTTGTTCATCACGATAAAATCTGCAAATTCCAATTGTTCAAGTGCGATTTTGGCATCTTGCGCGAACAGATTTTCATAATTGAGCGCATCAATCAGACAAATGATCGAATCTAATTGCACGCGCCCATCCATATCATTCATCAAAAAACTTTGCGCGATAGGAAGCGGTTCACTTGCGCCACTTGCCTCAATCACGATGGCATCAATTTCTTTTCCGGAATTCAGAAGCGTCTCAATCGCATCCATCCAATCTTTTCGAACCATACAACAAAGACAACCATTCGAAACCTCGATGATTTCCTCAGTTGATTCTGCCTTGATGAGTGCGCCATCAAGCCCTGCTTGCCCAAATTCATTTTCTACCACCGCGATTTTAAGGCCGTGATTTCCTTTCAAAATATGATTGAGAAGTGTCGTTTTTCCGCTTCCAAGAAAACCTGTCAAAATCGTAATTGGAATTTTTTTTGTTGTCATAAAAATATTTTAAAAAATTTTAGAAAGTCCCATCACAATGAGAAAAATCCCTGCCAAAAGCGTCAAAAAATTAGAAAAATTATTGGCAAAATTTGGTCCAATTTTGTGAAGAAAATTTTTCCCAGAAGAAAGCGAAAGCGCGATGATCGCAAGCATCAAACCAAGTCCAATCGAAAACGCGATAATAATCAGGAAAGAATACCAAACATTACCGATTCCAATCGCAAAAACGAAGAGCGCAAGTGCATCAATGCACGGAACAAGTCCCGCAAGAAGTCCCACCATTAAGGCGTTTTTGGTATTCGCAGTTTGGCAGCATGTACAATTACTCGGATGATTTTCGAGAGAATTTTTGAGTGGATTTCGTCCAAAATTTGCAAAATTATCCGATTTTTTTCTGAAAAATTTGAATGCTTGCCAAGCGAAAAAAATTCCAAAAATCACATAAAGTCATGCTCCGAATTTTTCTGTTATTTGAGCGGAAAAACTGGTTCATTTTTCAAGTGCGATGATAATAAGTGCCAATAAAAAAATGAACATTGTGTGCGAGGAAGTGACACCCGCGATGATGGTAAAAATTTCTTTTCGTTGCAATTTTCCGCTGCTTGACACATATCCAACGAGCAGGCTTTTGGAATGTCCCGGCAAAAGTCCATGCGCCATCCCAGCGAGAAGCGCCACCACGAGCCCAATTATTTTGAATCCGATAGTCGCAGAATTATCTACAAAATTTTTGAGCGTTTTCCCAGGCTGAAAAAGATCAAGGGTTTCGGCATTAGAATTATTGATTTTATCAGGAGTTGATGCTCGCGGTGCGGTGGTACGAGTGTCATTGGGGTTGGTGAAATTTTCATTTTTGAGCCCAAATGCGAGCGAAAAATGATTGATTTCTGCCTCTTCAGTGTACTCACTTTTTATCACAATTTTTCGCGAATTTTCCGAATACAAATCCCAGATTTTTCCGTCAGTATCCATCACGTAACCCTCATAATTTTTCGGATTTTGCATTGTCGTCGCGATATATGGATGAATGAGTGGAGAAATATCGAGCAGTGGTTTTTTACTAAAATCCAGCGAAAAAGTATTGATTTTTCCCCAATCGATAGAAATATCGGTCGAAAAAGTTGCTTTGAGAATTGGATTTGGCAAATAATTTCCAGGCTCATTTTCGGTATTTTCAACGACCGAGCCACTTAAGAATTTGAGCGAAAAAGGTGCGCCATTAAATGAAAAATTGGTATTTTTTGTGATATTTTCTTCGAGAATTTTTTCAAAATTTTCTGAGATTTTCCCATGCGCATTAGTTTCGAGCGTTGTGAGAACTTGCGGCTTGAGATTATCCCAAGTCATGAGCGAATACTCGATTTTGACAGGATTTTCTGATGCATCAATTCGAAATTCATGCAAAATATCTGGCGGCAAAGCACACGCAAGCGCGCCAAAAATTTTCCCAAAAAATGCGAACAATAAAGCGAGAATGAGTAAAAATTTTTTCATACTCGCATTGTAACATAAAAGTCGATTTTTTCAAAGAAAATTGCTAAAATTTACACAATTTTTTCAGGAAATTTTTCTCTGAATTCTAGAAATCCGCCAGCAAGCGAACTCGCATTATATCCGAGTCTGGTCGCCATTTCCGCCAAAATCGCGGATTCTTCGCCAAACGGACAAATAAAAATAATTTTCGATTCCTTGGGAAACGGCAAATAATCGCTCGCAAGATATTTTCTGAGATCCTCGAATGGAAAATTGAGACTTCCCTTGATGTGCCCAAGATCGTACGAAACATGACTTCTCATATCCACGAGGATTTCGCCAGAATTTTCTTCAATATTTTCGATTGTCTGGACTGCGATTTTTTCTGAATTTTTTGGAATTGTTTCCAAAATTTCTTCTTCAAAAAGAGATTTTCGTTTTTCTCGTAAATATCCAGTGTACGGCTCCAAGCGATCACAAGCGATAAAAACCGCCTTTTTCCCAATAAGATCTTCAGGATTTTGTTTTTTGAAATATTGAAGCGCACCAAAAAATGTTCCCCCAGAAGTTGGTCCCACGAGGAGGCCACATTTTCTGATGAGCACGAGCATATAGTCAATCGCGTTTTGCTCATCTACTTCACTAAAATCTGCATACAATTTTGGGTCAAAAAGCCCAACTTCAAACATTTCTTGACTATTTCGAATTCCTGGTAAATGTGAATGCCCTGCTGTGATAATCCCGATACTTTGCATATTTCCACGGCTAGCAAAATAATCGCGAATTCCTTTACTCGAGCCGGTTGTTCCCAGTCCCGCGAAGAAAAAATCTGGCGTTCCGATATCGTCATCAATTTCTTTGGCAGTCGTTTCTTCATGAATTTTTGGATTTCCCGAATTGGAAAACTGATCCGTATAATAATATTTTCCAGGATTTTCATTCATAATTCGCTTGATTACTTCGAGCGGGGAATTCGGGTCATTCGGATCGGGGCATTCTGAACCAGCCGGCAGACTTTTGATTTCTGTTCCAACAATTTTGATAATATCTTCGACTTCTTGTTGGTGCATTTTTCGAGAAACATCGAGCAATTTTTTTCCTTGAATGCTCGCCAAAACTCCCAATGCTTTCGCAGTATTTCCGCTCGAGGATTCAATGATATATTCGTAGTTTTTCGCTTCACGAAGGAGTCCCATCGCAGTGCGATCTTTGACCGAACCAAACGGATTCAAGAATTCACATTTTGCATACAATTCGAGCCCCTTGATGCCGTGGATTTTTTCTGGAATCAGAAAAAGTGGTGTATTTCCGATAACTTCTTGGATATTATTGATGATCATTTTTATTTTTTACAGTGTGAGAGAGTTCGTGAAATTGTTTCATAATTTCAGCTTTTTCAGTGTCATTTTGTGGTGAATCTTTAAGGTAAACTTGAAAATATTCGAGTGCTTCTTCCGGATCTTGCAACTTAATTGCGCCCCAATTTGGGTCTGGATAAATGACAAAATGCACAAATTTTCCATCATTTTGCCCTCGAAAAATTTTCCCGATTTCCTCGATTCTATTAGCAGAGGTTGTCTCACCACAACAGCTAAATGCACAAGCCAGATTTTGAAGCGCTGAAAATCTAAAAATAGCATTTTCGTCATCGAGATTAACATTTTTGATATCTGGGCGATCTTGCGTCGCATCCACATCCATTCCAAAATATTTTTTCAAAAATTGCTCTTTTTGAATTTTTTCTTCGTGGCTGATTTTTTTCTCAATTTCGCCTTGCGCCCATTGTTCAGGCGTTAGCGTTTCGTCTTGCGCTCATTGTTCAGGCGTTAGCGTTTCGTCTTGCGCTCATTGTTTAGGTGTTGGCGTGCTTTTGTTGAGAAGAATATTATTTTGTTGCATATTGATAAAATCGATAATATTAGAAGTTTGTGTAAAAGTATTTCCTATTTCGTCGGAAAATTCTTCGATCTTTTTGTTATTTTGCGGTGTATTCATAAAAATAAAAATTAGAAATCGCGTGCCAAATCGCCATTTTTATCCTCAAAAAATTTTACTTTTTTAGGATGAGCGATGCTTTCTGTTTCATAAAAATCCATATGATATGCTGCCATATTTGGAAAAATAATAATGTCATTTTCATGAACTTTTCGTGCAAAACCGATATTTCGAGAATAAATCATGTCACTTTCAAGACACAAATTCCCCAAAAAATAATAAAAATTATTTTTCTCACCATCCGCATCGTCTACGAGAATCGGATTGGTTGGCAATTCTTCCTCACGCATCCCCAGCGCGAAAGAATGTGTATTCACGATGAGGCTATCCTCACGCGTTCCGAGCACGGTCGTTGCAACAAAACCGACATTATTTCCAAAAAGTGATCGTCCCGGCTCAAGCCAAAGCGTGATATCATTTTCACGAAAAAAATCCTTAATGGTAGGCTTTCCTCTGATAGTTTTGATCAAAAATTGTTCCAAAAATTTTTCGCCAGAATATTCGTGATTTTGGTATATTTTGTGGTGCGCAATTCCAGAATTTCCAAAATTTTGAATGCTGTCATTTTGGTAAAAAGTACCATACGAACCGCCAATATCAATAATTTTTGGCGCAAATCCAATCGCGAGCAATTTTTTGTAAAATTCGATGCTTTCCCAGAAAACCTCGATTCTCGTGTTCACATCAGGGATATCAATATGAAAATGATAGCCTAAAACATCGAGATTTTCACGATTTTTTTCGATAATATTGATCGCAAGATTCCAAAGCCATTTTGCGATTCCAAAGCGCGTATCGGATGCATTTTTGAAAGCACCAAGCCTCAGAATAATCGAGATTTTTTGATTTTTTTCGCTGGCAATTTTTGTGATTTTTTCAAGTTCCTCGACACTATCCACTGCGATGGTTGCGCCGATTTCGATACTTTTGTTCAGAAATTTTCGATTTTTTGGGCCGTTGCTCGTGATATTTTCGCCCGAAAATCCCATTGCAATCGCCTGATTGAGTTCTCCTATTGACGACACATCCGCGCGCAGATTTTTCGATTTCGCAACGCGAAGCAGAGCATTCGAATGATTGACTTTCAAAACTGAATGAATCGCGTATTTGAGGCGATTTTCTTCAAGAATTTTTTCAAAATTTTCAATATTTTTCTCAAATTGTTCAGGATTGACGACGCTGATGGCCTCGATTTCGTCCTCGATAAGGATTTTTCGTAGATTTTTTTTAAGATTTTCTGAAATATTCATACAAAAAAATTATTTTTCACAATGTTCACATTTTTTGAGGAATTGCACTGTTTCGGCGTGCTCCGCGTTTTCTGGAAGCGGAAAATGCGATTCCTGAACATTTTCACAACTTTTGCAATACGAAATCTGGATGCCCTCGTTTTCGTGATGATGATCACAAAGCACGAAAATCCGCTTTTTCTCAACTTCGATTTCATAAATCATTTTTTCAGATTTCCAGCGTTCTAGAATTCGATAAAGGGTCGTTTGATTCATTATTTTCGGCTCTACAAAGCGATTTTTTAAATCATCTAATGAAATTGATTTTTCTTTTTGAAACATTTCCAAAATATTTCTTTGATGAATGGTTGACAACATATTTTTTTATTTTTTAACTTTGCAAAAATCATTATATGCATTTTTTTGCAAATGCAAGTTTTTTTACAAGAAATTTATTTTTTAAATTTCTGTCAAACATTCCAATAATGATGTAATTTGCAAAAAATCGCTTCGCCCCGGATTTTTTGGGGTTGCCATTCCGGGCAATTTTTTCTACTATAAAAAGAAATTATGTGATTTTCTCCAGGACAAAACTTTTGCACATGCAAGTTTTTTACAAAAAATGTTTCCAATAATTTGCAAACAAAAAAATCATTTCGCAGGAAATTTTATTTTTGACAAATCCAAAATTTCCATCAAAAAATCCCTTCAGAAAGGGATTAGAGAATAACACATTTATCACAAGATTTGAGGCGATTTTCGATTGATCGAGCCGTGAAATTTGGCGGAAGCGGCTCATAAATCGTCTCGATATTTCCACAATTTTCACAAATAGAAATTTCAACACTATCGCGATTTGGGTTAAAATCGTCCGTCACCAAGAAAACAATTCGTTCATTTTGGTGCTTTACTTCGTGAATGAGGCCCTGATTTTTAAAAATTTCAATCATTCGATAGAGTGTCGTGAGATCCATTTTTCCTTCTCATTTTCCTACGAGGTTTGCTTTGAGATCAGTAAAAGTGGTTTTTCCAACCGTTCCAATATATTCGACAAAAATCCGTCGCGGCCGCGTAATACGAGTATCAGTCATATTCAAAATTTTAAAATAACCCGGAGAGTATAGCATATTTTTTTGAAAATTCAAATTTTTTGCGAAAATTCGCAATATGGATTTTTTTGATGAAAATTCCTTGACATTTTTATTTTTTGTGACAAAATATTCGCATCATCAATTTTTCCTGAAAGGGGAGCGAAAATGCTTACATTTCTCAAGTGGATATTCATTATTTTGTGCATGCCGATGTTGTTGCTTATCGGGTTCATAATGCTGCCAATCAAGCCCTTTTGGGTAGCGTTGGTGATTGCAATTTGGCTCCTTTCTCGAGTGAAGACGCTGTTCGCAAGAATAGTCGTCGCCTTGCTTGTGATTGGAATCCTTGGGAAAATTTTTGATTTTTGAAGATTTTCTCAGAGCCGGAATTTTCCGGCTTTTTCTTTTTCAAATTTTTCAAAATTTTAATTGACAATTGTATTTTCTCAATTAAAATATTTTCGTCAGCAATTTTATTGGGAGAAAATTATGCTCTATCAAAGCAAGATTTGGTGGATTTGGGCATTATTTTTGATAGGAACTATCATTGTAATGTTTCAATTTTCCGCCGTATTCCTCTTAACAATGGGCGTTATTTATATATTTGTTGCCAAAAACATCACCGGAAAAATTCTTGGGATTTTGGCTATAATATGTGCTTTTTCTGAATTTTTCAATTTTTAAAAATTCGCTGGCCAACATTTGTTGGCTTTTTTATTTCTCATTTGACAAATAATGAAAAACTCCTAAAATAATCTCAATCCCGACTTTGGGAGAAGCTTCTTTTTTTGAAAGGATTGATGTAGTGGTACAAATGATATTAGGAGCGATGCTCAATAATGGCCCGAATTATGGCCGACGAAAGCGTTCTGTCTCAAAAATTCCGTTTAGGGCACCAAGTCTTGTGTGGCGCGCCAAAATTCATGTGCGCGATCATCGAGGACGAGTGTTATCTGGACTTTCGCTCAGTATTGAGCGCATACCCAAAACACCAGAAAATTCTCGAAATCGTTTTCGAGAATATATCACAGATTCAGACGGAGTGATCGAAATTCTGAATCTTAATGAGTCAGAAATGACACGAACAGGCGTCCGAGTTATCGTTAACAACGACATACTTCGGCTGAAGCGTATTGTTTTTCGAAAAGAAGGAGAAAGAAGCGTTCTTTTAGTGAGTGAACTTCACTTCACAGAAGAAGAAATGAGATATTATAGCTTGTTGTAACATCTCACTCAGGTCCCATCAGTGTATGGGGCTTTTTTGATTTTTTCAAAATTTTCCAATGATTTTTCTCAAAATTTCTCACAAAATTTTGGTTGATTTTTTTCAATTTTCTATACAATAAAAGAAATTAAAATTTTTTATGACGAATTATCACGATAAATACGAGATTGTTATGGGTCTCGAAACGCATGTGCGTGTCAAGTCTCAGACGAAAATGTTTTGTACTTGTAAGAATGCGACTGATTTGGCACCAGAGCCAAATATTCATGTTTGTCCCGTTTGTATGGGATTTCCTGGACAATTGCCGACACTTTCTGAGGGTGTCGTAGATTTGGCAGTTCGCGCGAGTCACGCACTTTCGTCCCATGTGCAAAATGTGAGTGAATTTGACCGAAAAAGCTATTTTTATCCGGATTTGCCGATGGCGTACCAGATTACGCAAATGTACCATCCAATCACGATGGGCGGGGAAGTTCGAACGCTTGTTGATGGCGAATTGAAAACTTTCCGCATTCATCATATGCATATCGAAAATGATGCCGGGAAACTTGTGCATGCTAATGGAAAAACGCTTTGTGACTACAATCGTGCGGGTTCTCCACTTATGGAAATTGTGACAGAGCCAGATTTTCGTTCCAAAGCTGATGTGCTCGCGTACCTTGAAGAAATTCAAAAATTGATGCGTTGGTGTGGTGCTTCTGATGCGGATATGGAAAAAGGACAATTGCGTTGTGATGTGAATATTTCGATTCGCCCGCATGGCCAAAAAGAATTTGGAACGCGTGTTGAGCTCAAAAATATTAACTCATTCTCATCGATTGGACGTGCTATTGACGCAGAATTTGCTCGTCAGGTAGAAATTCTCGAAGAAGGTGGAACGCTCGATCAAGAAACTCGCGGTTGGAACGATGAAAAGGGATATTCGACTTCGCTTCGCTCCAAGGAAGATGCGATGGATTATCGCTATTTCCCAGATCCAGATTTGCCACCACTTCACATTTCTGACGAATTTATCTCTGAGCGAAAACTTTCAGAATTACCGATTGATCGCCGCCTCAAATATTTGAACGAATACAAATTGATCGAAGATGATGCGCGAATTCTTTCGAACGACCGAATTACGAGCGATTTTTATGAAGAATTAGTGAATATTTCTGGTGATCCGAAAAAATCTTGTTCGTATATCACGACGGTACTTTTTGCAATTTTTGAAAGTGCGCCAGAAAAAATCACTTTGGCCGATATAAAAGCTGAAACTCGCGAATTTGCTGAAGTGATTAAAATGGTAAATGCAGATGAAATTTCGTCAACCAATTCAAAAATTGTGATGGAAAAATTGGTTTTTGAAGGTGGAAATGCGCGGGAATGGACGGAAAAGCTCGGTCTCAAGCAATCTAATGATACGGGTGCGCTTGAGGCGATTGTGGACGAAGTACTTGCACAGAATGCGTCACAAGTCGAAGAATACAAGGGTGGAAAAGAAAATTTGTTTGGATTTTTTGTGGGACAATGTATGAAAGTCTCAAAAGGCCAGGGAAATCCAAAAATGTTCACTGAAATTCTTAAGAAAAAATTGTCATAATTTTGTAAAAATCTCCCCAGTGGGGATTTTTCTTTGACTTTTCGGAAAAAAATTTATTTTTATTGGTCACGATGGCGAGGATAGCAATGATATCCATGATTCCAAACCCGAGGGCTGGGACGGATTCTAGTCGTCAAATTCCAAATCACCACTTGTTTAAGTTGGTGATTTTTTTGTATCAAAACATATTTTCATAAAAATGCAAGTCAATTTTTCAAAAAAATCTCGACGCGGCTCGACTTTTTGGTATTTTTTCGCATAATGAGAAAAATAATTTATGCTATGCACCTGATTGTTGATATCAGAAGTCGACATCCCGAAGATGCGGTAATCATCCGCTACGCGCAAAACTGGACGAAAAAATGGAAAAAATATAATCCGCACGATACTTGTACTTTTTTGATTTTTGATCAGCAGGAGGCGCCTGAATGAGAAAATTTTCTCCGTGTGAAGCCAGTCGGCTGGTTTTCTTCTTCTAAAAAAATTGCCTCCACGAACACAAATGAGATTTTTCGTGCGATCAATTTTTCGCGATACGCGCCGTATGATTCGAATATTCCGACGCTGACTTTTGTGATGGATATGGGTCGTTGGCTCTACGACAACGAAACGAACGCCAATATTTTGCGACGAAAAGAGCGCGAATTCGAGATCAAGCGCCTCCTCAAAAATTCTTCCCATTTTATCGTGCCGAGTTTTTTTGCGGGTAATGAACTCGTCGAACTCTGGAATATCCATGAACAGAAAATCGATATTTTGCCGTTTGTTGAGATAGAAAAAATCATACCAAATAAGCAATTATTCGCGCAAAATAATTTGCCAGAAAATTTTTTCTTGTACGATGCGACTTTTTGATCAGAATCCAATATTGAGATTTTGCTTCATGAATTTGGAAAATTTATCCATGATTTGCACGGAAAAACGCACTTGATTTTGCACGGAAATTCCGCCAAATCACTCAAGTTTTTGACCGAAATTTTGCGTCGCGAAAAACTGGAAAAATGGGTGCACATCACAGGAATTCTCGATATTCATTCGCAAGAAATGCTTTACCAAAAGGCAAAATCGTGGATTTTTGTCGGAGCGTACAATACGACCAAAGTGAATGTTGAACTTGCCAATTCGCACGATTTGCTCATGATTTTGTCCGATATTCGCGCGTTTGATTTTTATCCGCACGCAATAAAAATTCATCCAAATCATCTGGAAAAATTGTCGGAAATTTTTTCTCAAATCGAAAAAAATCATGATTTCAATCTTCCGGAAAAAAATATTTTTGATGAAGTGGTAATTTTTGAGCAATTCAAAAAAATTCTTTCCAAAAATCCAAAAATTTCTAAATCCTAACAAAAAATTATGTTTAAAGTTTTCTGAGTTTCTAATGAAAATGAATCGGGCGAACGAATGGAAGTTCGTACTATTGAGACTTCCCAAGCCGAAGCCATCGAAGTAGAAATGGACGCGGAACGCGATCATGAGACGGATATTGGGCAAATCGCGGTTGATATTCTTGATTTGTCTGATGCTATCGTCATTGTAGCGCCGGTTGCGGGCGTTGATCCTTCGGAAGTGGATATTGGTCTTTCGCGAAATATTTTGACGATTTCTGGCAATCGTCGTGAAAATCCGATTTATATGGAGGCGCGCCGAATGCTTGTGGAAGAATGTTTTTACGGAGCATTTTCTCGGTCAATTATTTTGCCGGAAAATCTTGCTTTTGACAAAATTTCCGCATCTGTGGAACATAATGTGATTACAATTTTGATTCCAAAATTGACATTAATCTCAAAATCTATTAAAATAGATGCAACTAAAAATTAGTTATGTTTTTCAAAAAATCTAAAAAAACCGAAGATGATGCGGTCGTGAAGCGCGGTATCAAAAAAATGGACGCGGTCATTACGGGCGCTGTTTTGGGTGGCGTGGTCGCGTCGCTCTATGGCGTGAAAAAACTTCGCGATGCGAATGAAAAAAATGAAGCCAACGAAAAAAATCAAAATCCAGAAAAAACGGCTGAAAAACCAGCCAAGAAAGGATTTTTCGCGAGACTTTTTAA
>ERZ773267.618-NODE-618-length-22788-cov-9.762548_pt1 | contig 22788 bp, 18 predicted proteins | sample MGYA00511959_ERZ773267 | MGnify/ENA primary metagenome ERZ773267 (study PRJEB29015, sample SAMEA2738165) | human oral metagenome | biome: human oral; feature: human-associated habitat; material: saliva | place: China | collected 2240 ... | reverse complement strand
AGATTTCCCCTAGCTCATATAGACAATGCTAGAGGAACATGCGAAGAAAATCGCACATATCTATTAAAAGAAGGAAAATGGACTGAAACTGATAAAATATCAACAACTGTTGAAGGAACATTCTATGAGTTTGGAGAAATGCCAGTAGATAAAAATCATGAAGAACATGGAGAAACTATGGCTATCATAGATGAACTAAAAAATGGAGATACTGAGTTTGAAGTATTGATGAGACATCTAAAGTGTGCCTATAAAATTAGAAATATAACTGATTTAAAGAGGGTAATAAATCAACAGTATCTTTCTAAGATACGTGACGTAGATGTCATTTTTATCTATGACCCAAATGGTATATATGATTGCAATTTGATATATCAGGAATATGGGATAGAGAAAGTGTGTAGAATCACTTCATATAGATACCCTATGAAATTTGATAATTATAGTGGAGAGGCAGTTATGGTTCTATATAACTATAAGTGCAATTTACCTTTAGAAGAATTGATAGTGCTATGTGAGGGATTCCCATTGTACTTAAATGCTAGGTATGAAAATAAGATAGCTGCATATACAACTCTCATTATACATTCTAATATCAATATTCCTGAATATAAGAAATGTGGGAGCAATCAGCAGTATAGAAAGTTTAGATCGTTATTAAAAAAATATATAAATGCAGAAAAGGGGGAATACATAACATGAATATTATGTATATAAAATTCAGACTTAAAAATGGTATGAGAAAATTAATAAAAAATCGCGATAAGAAAACTATTGCAATGATTGCAGTATATGCAATTATAGTGATGGCTTGCGTGTTAAAAGTTATTTCCGCAGAAGAAAATATAACCGAGGAAACGCTTTATGGTGAACAATTACAGATAGGGGAATTTATAGTTGTGATTCTGAAAATAATAGTGGTTACATTAGTATTTTTATATCTTATGGGACGTTCAAAGTCTGCAGAAATTATCAATAAAAACATAAAGTCTGTAGCTTTAAATAATAAGGTAAAAGAATCGCCTCTACTTATCAATCATTATGAAGGCAAAAATGGAATGATGGTTATGGAGTTTCTAATTCTGGGGTCATCGCCACATTTATGGCAAGACAAGCAGTCTGAAATTGAATCTGCCTTGAATATCATAATTACTGATATTAGATTCGGCAATACACGTAACATCATTTGTGTGAGTTATGCTCCTGTGAAAAATAATATCCCAGATTATGTTCCTTGGAATGCGAGCTATTATGATACAAATGAGTATTCCCTAGTATTAGGACAAGGAATATTTGGTCTTAAAACTGTAGATTTATGTAAAATACCACACATTTTAATAGGCGGTTCTACAGGTTCAGGTAAGACCATTTTATTAAAAGCATTACTATGGCAGTGTTCAATAAAATACAGCGATATATATATAGCGGACTTTAAAGGAGGTGTAGACTATGGTTCGTACTTTAAAAGGTGCGCCCATATCATTACAGATGAAACTCAACTTATTATGATATTGCAAAAGATACTATTAGAACTAGAAGATAGAAAACAGCTTCTTATTAACACAAAATTTAGGAATATAAAAGAATATAATGATAGTGCTGTGAGTTCATCAATACCACATATAATATTAGCAATAGATGAATATGCGGAAATAGCCGACAAAACAGGGTTATCAAAGGAAAAAAGAAAAAATATTGAGGAAATTGAAAGCATGATTGCAACGATTGCAAGACTTGGCAGAGCTTTTGGTATTCATCTTATAATTTGCACTCAAAGACCAGATGCAACCTTGATGTCGGGGCAGATACGGAACAATATTGATTTTAGAATATGTGGAAGAGCGGACGATGTGCTCAGTAAGATCATTTTAGATAATACTGATGCGTCGGAGAAAATTCCGAAGAGTGAACAGGGGCTATTTCTATGTAATGATGGAGAAATGATTAGAGGCTTTGATTATCATGAAGAAGAAAGTAGGTAAGTATGGATAAGAAGAAATATCCGACATTGTACAATGTTGATGACATTCAAGTAATATTTAATATGAACAAGTCTACTGCATATAAACTAATGCAGAGTCCCAATTTCCCAAGAATGAAAATAGGTGGAAGATATTATATAACTGAAGAAAATCTACTTAAATTTTTGAAACAAAATACAGGGAGAGATGTTCCGTTACAATAAGACGGATGTTAAAAGACTTTACAATTATTGACGAGAAATAGTTAAGCAAAAGTACAAATAAGATACATTTATAAACTTGATAAAATAGAACAATATGATAGAATGTAAAAATAATACAAGAATATATGAGTTTCTTGTGTATATATGAAAAATAGTATCAATGATATACGTTGATGCTATTTTATTGGGGGTATTCAGGGATAAGTTTTAGTCGTTGTCAATTACAATGAAAGGAGTTTGTATGAAGAAGGGACAAGTCAAAAAAATTGGTATTACAGCAGCATTATCAACGTCAATGCTCACTACCACAGCACCAGCAGTGGTATTTGCAGATGGTGTACCTAATGCAGGAACTACCGCTGGCGTACCAAGCGGAGTTGCTACAGTTAATGCTAATCACGTGAAACCTGAAAACAAGGTTCAGGCAAAAGAAAACCTCAATAAAGCAGAACGTGAAATGAAAGCTGCAAAAGAGGCTATGGATAATGCTAAGGCAATCCATTCGGAAAATAGTGCTGAGTATGAAGCAGCGAAGAAAGCATACGATAAATCAGTTTCAGCCTATAACGAAGCAAAAGAAACTGCAGACAATTTATTTGCTAATGTTGTAGCAGACAAGACAAAAGCTGTTAAAGAGGCTGCTCAGACTGAAGTTAATGCTAAAACTAAACTCGAAGCAGCAAAGAAAACTCAGACAGAGAAGCAAGAAGCATATAATAAGGCAGTAAGTGATAAAACTGCTGCTGAAGATGCTTTAAATGAAGCAAAAGCAAAACACCCTAATGCAGAAGAAACACTTGCACAAGATAAGACAGATGTTGAAACATCAAAGACTGAACAGAAAAAGGCTAATGAAAAGTTAGCAGAGGCAACAAAGAACCTTGAAGCAGCGAAGGCAAATCTGACAGAAGCTACCTCTAAGAAAGAAGGAACAGCAAAGACATTAGCAGATGCAAAGTCTGAGGTTCAGGCTGCTAATGCTAATGTTGCAAGCAAGCAGGCAGAACTTAATGATGCAAAGGCAAAGCTAGCTGCACTGACAGCAGGTTCTCCAGAGTATCAGGCAGCATCTAAGAAGGTAAGTGATGCACAGGAAGCACTAAACAATGCGAATGCAGCTTTAGAAAATGCAAAGAATAACGAAGCAGCAAAGAAAGCAACCTACGAAGCAGCGAATAAAAAGTATACTGAAGCTCTTGCAAGCGTGGCAGAGTATCAGGCATTAAAGACAGAGCTAGAAAAAAAGAAAGAAGCAAAAGATGCAGCTTATAGAGAGAAAGATACAAAGACTCAGGCGAAAGCAGATGCTGAAAGTGCAGTAAATACTGCAAATGGTGAACTAAATACGCTTCAGGACAAGGTGAATGAAGCTACACAGAAAGCGGCAGAAGCAGAGAATGATTTAAACAATGCGAATCAGGCACTAGAGACTGCAAAGACTAATTATGAGAAAGCTAAGGCTGATGCAAAGTCAGAACTTGAAGCAGCGAAGCTTGCTCTAAATAATGCTGGAATTGAGTTCCTTAACTCCAAGGCTACATATAAAACGCTGGAGCAGTGGAATCAGGCACTAAAGAACACTAGTGATGAAAATATTAAAGAATATTTTAGGCTTCGTGGAGATCAGCCGTATACAGATGATGATGATAACACACATAAGAATCCAGATGGCAGCGTGAAAACTTGGTGGCAGTATAGAATTGAAAGTCTATCCTCGCCGGAAGCACTACTCAATGCTATGGATATGGTCGATCAGGTCAACGAAAGAATCGCTAGAAACGATCAGCCAAAGGGCGCTAAGACTCCAGCTAAGGTCAATGTAGATATGATGCTCTACTCTATGATTTCAAATGCACTTTGCATGAATATGGATGCTCATTCACTTGTGAAGTCAAAGGACGATAATCTTGATGGTCCAGATGCACTATCCGAGTGTCAGGCTTTCGGATTCCCTACGATTGAATCTGCGGTTAAAGCTTGGTATGAAGATGAGAAGGCTGAATATGACGCTGGTAATAGAAACTTCCAAGAAGTAGGACATTACCTAATTATCAGAAGTGCTGGCGGCTCTGATAGTGTTATTGGCTGCTCTACATCAGAACTTGGTGGTCATACTATCAATTTCAGTAGAAATGATAATCTTTATAGAAATGGTATGACTACTGACGAGTTCAGAGCAGCTCTAAGAGCGCAAATAGCTACTAAAAAGAAAGCTATTGACGATGCAGCAGCGAAACTTGAAAAGTTAATCAAAGATGAGATACCAGAGTATAAGGCAGCAAAAGCGGCTGTAGTAGAGAAGCAGTCAGCAAAGGCTGCAGTAGATAAAAAGGTAGCTGAAGCAAAACAAGCAGTAGAAACAAAGAAAGCAGATATAGTAAATCTTAACAAAACATTGACTAATGCGTCTAATGAACTGGATAAGGCGACTGAAAAATATAATAATGCAAATGATGCGTATACTAATGCTCAGAACGTGGTATCAGCTTATGAAGCAGCTCATCCTGATGTAGCTACTAAGGTAGCAGATGCAGAGCAGGCTAGAGATAATGCTAAAGCAGCATATGATGCTGCAAAGGTGAGCCTAGAACAAACACAGGAAGCAAAGGCAAATCGAGAAGGCGAACTTGCTGCAGCGAAGGAAGAATTTAGACAGCTAAATGAAGATGCTTCTAAAGCTCAGGATAGGGTAACTGAAGCACAGGCTGAACTTGATAAAGCTAATGATAGAGCTACTAAGGCAGCACAAGCAGAAGTTAATGCGACACAGGCAGACAACGATGCACAGGCAGATGTAGCTGCTAAGACATTAGAGAAGAATAATAAAGAGACAGCAGCTAATCAGGCAGCAATAGATAAGAATAATGCAGATGATGCAGTGACAGCAGCTACAAATAAACTAGCGACAGATGAAGCAGCATTTAAAGAGGTTACTGATGCAAAGGCGGTGGTAGAGGAGAAAGCAGCGACATTAAATGCAGCTCAAACTCTGCTAAATACAGCTAATAATGCTGTTACAGAAGCCACATCAGCACATGACGATGCGGTAGCTAATAAGGCTGCAGCAGAAGTTCTATTGACAAAGGCACAGGCAATAGTACGCACTAACCCTGCTACTTACGCTGATTTCCCAGAATTAGTATCTGCAGAGAACGCATATAAGGCGGCAGAAAATGTAGTAACAGCTAAGCAAACTGCACTTGCTGCTGCACAGGCAACTGCAAATGCTAGTGAGACAGTGCTAGAAATTGCAAAGAGAGATTATGAAAATGCTCTTGTTTCATACAACATGGCAAAGACTGACCTTGAAGAATTTGTTTATACTCTTTCAAGAGGTGCTGACCAAGTGTGGACACTCGGTTCGAATGGACAGGCAACATATAGAGTAACTTGTAGAAATGCTGTAGAGAATGAGAAAATCTTCGACAACTTTACAAAGGTTACTGTTGATGGTGTAGAAGTAGATGCAAGTAGCTATTCATCGGCAAAAGGAAGCCTTATACTTAACCTAAATAGCGGTTTCCTAAATAAGCTGTCTGCTGGCAACCATAATGTGGCTATTTCATTTGCAGATGGAGAAGTGGTTACAACTAGCTTGAAAGTTGTGCACCCATCTCAGGTAGCAGGAAATATAAGAACAGGAAGAGTGAATAGCAGAATTAATCGCAATCATCCAAAGACAGGTGATGAAAACAACTTGATGGCTGAAGGCCTAATATTCATGCTTTCTAATCTAGCACTTGTTAAACTGCTAAGACGCAAGAGAAGCACACGTTAAAGGATACTAAGATGTGGAAGGTGAGATATATCACCTTCCCGTTTTCTTAAATTAATGAATTAGAATTGCTATATGTGTGTTGTATTATATACAGTTATTTAATTAAAGGAGAAAATAAATTGTTTGGAAATTTTGTAAATCGTTTAAATGAGAAGAAGAAGGTTATTATACCAAGCATACTTGTGCTTGTATTAATTATCGGTGGTGCTGTATATGGAATGAGCCATAATAAGCCTATCGAGAAGAAGCCTGCTAAGAAGGCAGTTCATAAGGTTGAGGAAGAGAATAAGCCAGAAGCTTCTAGCGAGGCTGTTTCTAGCAAATCCGCTACTAGCTCTAGCGAAGCAAGTAAGCCTGTAGAGAATTCAAAGCCTAGCAAGGCTGAGAAGAAGGCAGAGAAAAACTCATCTGCGAAAAGCGGGAGTGTAGCTGCTTCTAGCGGAAGCTCATCTAGCACTCAGACAAGCAAGCCTAAAGAGCCTATCTATGGAACTAGAACTGTACAGAAGGCTGTTCAGGTATATGATCCAATGAAGGAATCTTATATGCAGTGTGCTTGCGGATGCAGAAATCCAAGTCATGCGCATATTGTGGCTCATATGGAAAAGGGCGAGCCAAGCAATGTTAAAAGAGTATATGTTGGTGGATATGTTACTAAATACGAAACTGTAACGGAAAGGTATATCATTGGATATAAGTAGGTGATATTATGAGAAGCATGATTAATGGTGTACTAGAGGGTTTTGCCTTAAGCGCTATAATAATATTGCCACTAATACCAATCATGCTTCTATATGATTATTTTCTTAGAAAGTGTGGTTCAAGAGGTAAAGCAATACTCTGTATGGTGTTGGTATTCTACGGAGTAAGCTTTGTTGGGCATTGGTGGATGTAATAATGGCTTAACGGCTAATAAACGGTGAGTATCCGAGTTTTGAAAATCTGATGAATTCTATACGGAACTGGAAAAAGAAATTCACGAAATTAAATAATGCATCAAAAATAGCACAATATTTGGTGCAAATCAACAATCTGCCTACGTACGTACTGGTGACATAATAGATTTGCTGGTTATCCCAATAAGGGATTTTTAATATGTAAATGTATAGTTAGTATTCAAATAGGTACTGGAAACAGGTACTGGACTTTAGAGAAAACGCTATAAACTAGTGATTTCAGCTGATACAAGTCGCATATATGGAGGTCTGCAAAACCTTTATCCCCAGTTCGAATCTGGGTGTCGCCTCCATGACTGAAACAGCTGAACGATTCGTTTAGCTGTTTTATTTTATTTTGACATGCACACCTCGTTGTGATTTAATTAGTAGACATAGATTTTACAAAATGCAATTAAATTAATAATTAAGTAAGGAATTGTAGACTTGAGAAACAAAAATGTAGTGCAAAATCTCGCTGATAAGAAAGTTGGTACTGGCAAGCGAGCTAAGATAATCATTGCGATTATTGCATTGATTTTTATATGTGTGGGTGCATTTGGAGGCTACAGGTACAGCAATGCGACAACATTCCCTAAGGGAGTAAAAATCGATGGTGTAGATGTATCTGGACTTAAGACAGACGATGCTGTAAAGAAGATTACGGATGCAAATAACTCATTCATAATCGAAGAAGAAGGACAGGAGCCGAAGGAAATAACAACTTCCTTTACTTACAACATTAAGTCATCTGTTCGTTCCAAGATTGGAATCTCTGCCATTGATCTTAGAGTATTGATGAAAAAGGGAGTTGACTATAGTGTTTCGCTAAAGCATGAAGGTGGAATTGAAGAGTCTGCTAAGACTATTGCTGAGGCTGTTCCTGATGCGCAGGGTGTAAAATATACTGAAGATGCTTACATCGACTATAACAACATGAAACTTGTTCCTGAGGTTCAGGGAGATAGCGTTGATTTCACCAAGGTAGCTAAGGAGATTGCTGACAAAAAGGCTGCTGATTATAAGTTTAATAAGTATAAGATGGACCGCAAGAAGCTGATCTCAGAACCTAAGGTAACTGCTGAATCGCTTAAGGAAGAGTTTGAATTTGCTAAGAAGTATATCTCTAAGCCATTGTATCTAAATACTATTACAGGAACTCCGTACGAGGTTGAGCCGAACTCCTTAGCTAAAGTAATCCTTTATTCAAAGGAAGGACCAAAGTATAGCAAAGAGGGTGCTAAGGAAGTCGCTAAGGAAATTGCTGAAAAGTATTCAGGCAAGACCTTGACTGTTAAGACACTTTCTGGTGATAAGACACTGTATAATAGTGCACTCAAGCTCAATATAGATGTGGATAAGACAGCTGATTCTATTCTTGATTCTGCTAAAAACGGCAAAACAGGCTCAATTGTTACGGATAAAGCTGCAGCAAGTGGGGATGGTTCTCATCTAGAAATTAATCTTGCAGGCCAGAATGTAAAGTACATCAAGAATGGAAATGTTGTATTTACATCATCAATTGTATCTGGAGGTCCTGGACATAGAACTAGAACTGGAATCTTTAGAATTAACAGCAAGATGCGAAATGTTACTCTGAGAGGACGTAATGATGACGGTTCAGATTATGAATCTCCTGTAAACTACTGGATGCCTTTTGATGGTGGGAATGGTCTTCATGACGCGAACTGGCGAGGTGCGTTCGGTGGAGGCATATACATATCGAACGGCTCACATGGGTGTGTAAATATGCCACCTTCAATGGCGGCTCAGCTATTCGGAATCATTCCTACAGGAACTATAGTATACGTATATAACTAATTTTAGTTATAAATGCACGTGTGAATTCGATTGATTTTACAACTTAATAAAATTAAGCGCCAGCTATCAATGATTCTGCATTGGTTGCTGGTGCTTTTGCCTTTAAACATAATTATATTTAACCACATGTTCGATTGAAGCTTCGCTTCATGTTGCAATGTATATGTGCAGTTAAATACAACAAAAAGCTTATTTGTGCTCCAAGGCTTTCTTGACTCTATGTGTTCTTAGCGGAGAATAGATTATTCCGAGACTGAAGTTATATGCGAGAAATGCGTACACTGAGTAAAATGCGTGTGCGTGTTTTGACTTTAAAGTTTCACCGCGCACAACTCCACCGCAGCTTATCGTATTATTATATTCAGAAGCTCTGTGCACTGCAGCTATTAAGTCATCACAACAAGTAATATCATCTGAAAACAGTGTATATCCCATTCCTACATACTTGTAGTCGTGCGAGTCTGAGCCTCCAAACACCGGTTTATCAAAATCTTTGGCAAGTAGCTGTGATAAATCATTTGCAGTTTCAGTTTCACAAGCATTGAAACCTTCAATAAAATCGAACTCTTTTATTATGTTCCTGTTTCGTTTAAGTGCTTTAAATAGCATGGCACTTGAACTTTTTGTGCCAAATGGATGGGCTGGACCGATAATTCCGCCTAGTTGGTGGACAAGGTGAACTAATTTTTCAACCTTCATTCCGCGCATTGTAAGGGCCTTCAGATGAACCCCATCAGGCATAATAACAATAAAGTGGCCCGCGTCTCTGGTATCATACTCGATTCCTCTTATAACTCTAAATGTACTATCTGGATTTTCAACCTTCCATCTATTATAGCCTCGGTAAGAATCGTGGTCAGTGACGAGCATTCCATCGTATCCCTTTGCGGAGAGCATCTCGACATATTCAGAGATTCTGACCTTGGCATCTATTGAGCCATATCTTGTATGGCAGTGCATATCAAATTTTAGCAATAATCCATCCCTCAAATCGTAAATTGCTATGATTATATAACTCAAGTATGTCAACTCTGTGTAGAAATTGGAGTGTATCTAAGTATCTTAAACAGTCCAAAACAACACAAAGCTTCTATTCAAAAGACGTTTTGATTACATTGGCATCTTCGTCGATTGAGTCAAGGTATATAACTGGCAGGTAGTTTGAAATTTTCTTTTTAACTGGTTCCCTTGATGCAATTGCAACACCTGCACCTACGACTTCAATATCAAACTCAGAGAGAATTTCTGTTACACCTTTGAGACTGCCACCACCGCGCATGAAATCATCAATGATTATTGCACGCTTGTTCGGCGTAACGGCCCTTTTGGAAATTGACATTTTCTGTATACGGTCATAAGACCCAGAAAAGTAGTTGATGCTAACAGTAGACCCCTCTGAATATTTTGCTTCTCTTCTAACTACTACGAGAGGGAGGTTCATCATGAAGGCGACATCGGCAGCGAGTGATATACCTTTGGTCTCAACTGTGACGATATAGTCGGCATTAAGGTTTGCAAACTTACCAGCGAAATAAGTGCCCATACTGCGAGTTAACTGGCTGTCGAACATAAGGTCAGAAGTGTACAAAAAACTTCCCCCAAGAATTCTTGCTGGGTCGGATAATTTGTTTGCAAGTGTCTTCTGCAAATTCCCTAGCTTATCATTCGATAAGGCAGGAACATATCTCAGTCCTCCGTTCGCACCTTGAATAGTTTCAAGTCTACCTATTCCTTCATCCGCTATAATTTCTCCGGCTGTAGTAATATCTTCGCTAAGACTTGACTTTGCGATATCGAACTTCGAACAAAAGTCATTATATGAATAGAGCTTGCTGGGGTGGGAGAGAAGCTCGGTAATTAAACTTCCAACACGCTTATTTTTCTTCATGCTAATTTCCTCCAATATCATTCATTTTACCGCGATTAGACCAAAAGTCAATTAGTGTTCTAATCGTGTTTCGTGCCTTTTATTCGTTGAAATCATAAGGGATATGCCGTATAATTATCCGAGGTATTAATTTGCTTGGAGGTAAATAAAGTGGCTGACATTTCAAAGTTCAAGAGAATTCATTGTCTGGGTATTGGCGGTGTAGGCCTATCGGCTGTTGCGGAGATACTGCAGGATAATGGCCATGTAGTTAGCGGCACTGATATAAATAGATCAGATATTACTGACCACCTTAATAAGGTTGGTATTAAAGTATTTTATGAGCATAAGGCTGAGAATGTTGACGATGTTGATGCTATAGTGTATTCCAACGCTGTATCTGATACTAATCCTGAAATTGTTCGTGCTAAGGAGAGAAGGATTCCTATTTTTTCTCGTGCGGAAGTTCTCGGCATGCTTATGAACAATTATAAGCATAGTATCGCGGTATGTGGGACACATGGTAAGACTACAGTTACGTCAATGACATCTTTAATACTTCGTGATGCAAAGTACGAACCTACGATTCTTGTTGGTGGTAATGTTGATGAGATTAAGGGCAATGTAGAGATAGGTGACACAAACTACTTTGTTACGGAAGCTTGCGAGTACATGGATAGCTTTTTGCATCTAACTCCAACTATCGGAGTGCTTCTAAATATTGATTCAGACCACCTAGATTACTTCAAAGATATGGATCACATCGTTAAGTCGTTTAAAGCGTTTGTATCCAATATTCCTAGGAAGGGAATCATCATCGCGTTCGGTGAGAATCCTTTCGTTAAGGAAGCGCTCAGAGGACTTAACAACGTAATTACCTATGGATATACGGATAGTAACGACTTCTATGCTGAAAATGTTTCGTTTGATGATAGCGGTTTCCCAGAGTATGATATTTGCCATGAAGGTAAGGTTCTCTGTCACCTACATCTAGGTGTTCCGGGTGAGCACAATGTGTTGAACTCGATGGCAGCATACGTTACAGCAAGATATCTCGGTGTTGGAGATGATGTCATCGCAGGTACGCTTAAGCACTTCAAGGGAACCCATAGAAGATTTGATTTCACTGGAGTTACTAAGAATGGTGTCAAGATTGTCGATGATTACGCTCATCATCCAACAGAAATTAAGGCGACACTTTCGGCTGCAAGTAAGGTTAAGCATAACAAGCTGAGGGTCGTGTTCCAACCACATACATATACTAGGACAAAGGCACTTTTTGAGGAATTTGTTGATTCCTTCGACCACGTTGACTCGCTGATTATAACCGATATATACGCGGCTAGAGAAAAAGACGTGTATGGTGTTTCTTCATATCAGCTAGTGAATGCCATCAAGGCAGAATATCCTGATAGAGAAGTCTATTATGTTCAGGATTTTGAAGACATCGTTAAGTACCTTGCAGCAAATGCAGAAAAGGACGATATCGTGATGACGATGGGAGCTGGCGATGTTTATAAAATAGGACAGATGATGCTTAAGTCGTAGCGGAGGTATTATATGACTATTGAGGAGTATAGGAATTGCGAGAGTGCAAGACTGGAGTCTAACAGACGAAGGCTAGAAGAGGATGGAGTTAACTTCGTAGATATCTACTCGGCTTATATTGATGAAGAGGTAGTGATTGAGGCGGGGGCTACAATTGCTCAGAACGTTACGATTTCAGGTAAATCTATCATTAGAGCTGGTGCTTACATAGGTCAGTCCTCTGTGCTTAGAGATGCAGAGGTAGGTAGCAACTCTATTGTAGAAGCGTCATATATATATGAGAGCAAGGTCGGAGCGAAAACTAGTGTTGGACCATTCGCGTATATAAGACCGGGTAGTGTTATCGGTGACGAATGTAAAGTAGGCGACTTCGTTGAAGTTAAAAATTCTACTATGGGAGATGGAAGTAAATCTTCCCACCTGACATACATAGGTGATGCTGATATAGGAAAAAATGTAAATCTAGGGTGCGGAGTAGTATTCGTAAATTACGATGGTACTAAGAAGTATCGTTCCAAGATTGCCGATGATGCATTTATCGGATGCAATTCTAACCTTGTTTCACCGGTTGAAGTAGGCGAAGGTGCATATGTAGCAGCAGCTACAACAGTTACTGAGAATGTTCCGGAAGATGCCCTTTGCATAGGAAGATCGAGGATGACCACAAAGGAAAATTGGGTACGTAACCGTAAGATTTTAAAAAAAGATAATAAATAACTAGCGATTATATTTTAAAGTTCACGTATTGGAGGTAAACAATGAACAAGGTCTTTTCCGATCTAAAGCTTTTTACATGCAACGCGCATCCAGAGCTAGCAAATGAAATTGCTGAACTAATGGGAATTAAAGTTGGTAAATCGACTGTTAATAAGTTCAGTGATGGTGAAATTCAGGTGAGTATATGGGAGTCGGTTAGAGACTGCGATGTATACATCGTTCAGCCAACATGTGCACCTGTCAACGACCATTTGATGGAGCTTCTTATCATGATTGATGCGCTCAAGAGAGCTTCTGCAGGAAGAATCAATGTAGTAGTTCCTTACTATGGATATGCAAGACAGGATAGAAAAGCAAAGGCAAGAGATCCGATTACAGCTAAGCTTGTAGCTAATCTTATTCAGGCTGCTGGAGCGGATAGACTTGTCTCCATGGATCTCCATGCTAATCAGATTCAGGGATACTTTGATATTCCAGTTGATCATCTGCTTGGGCTACCGATACTCACAAAGTACTTTAAGGAAAAGAATCTAGAGGATATAGTTGTTGTATCGCCTGACCACGGAAGCGTAACACGAGCTAGAAACATGGCGCAGAGACTCGATGCTCCGATTGCAATCGTCGACAAGAGACGTCCAGAGCCTAACAAGAGTGAGATAATGAATATCATCGGAGACATCAATGGTAAGAATTGTATTCTATTAGATGATATGATTGATACTGCAGGTACTATATGTAATGCTGCTAGTGCGCTAATGGAACTTGGCGCAAAGAGCGTGTATGCTTGCGCTACTCATGGAGTTCTATCAGGACCAGCTATGGAGCGTCTTGAGAAGAGCCCTATCAAGGAGCTAGTACTTCTCAACACAGTGCCAATTGCTGACGAGAAGAAGATTGACAAAATGACATTTATTTCTGTAGGACCAATCTTCTCAGAGGTAATCACTAGAATTTATCAGGGTGGATCTGTGAGCCCGCTGTTTGACTAATATTGATATAAAACTATGATTTATGGCAACGGAGTTATTATCTCCGTTGCCAATCTATCTATTGGAGAAAAAGAATATGTACATTATTGCAGGACTAGGGAATCCAGGGGATAAATACGCACAGACGCGGCACAATATGGGGTTTAGAGCAATCGACAAACTAGCGGATGATTTAAGCGTCGATATCACAAAAGTTAAATTCAAGTCCTTGATTGGAGAATGTAGAATAGGAACTCAGAAAGTGTTGCTTGTAAAGCCACAGACTTATATGAACCTTAGCGGTGATGCTCTTAGGGAAGTCACAAACTTTTACAAGATTCCGGCAGAAAATGTTATTGTGATTTACGATGATATCGATATTCCGCTAGGATCAATTAGGATTCGTAAGTTTGGCGGTCCAGGCACTCATAATGGAATGCGTTCAATAGTCAGCCAACTTGGAACAACTGAGTTTCCTAGGATTAGAACCGGTGTTGGTGGTAATGACGGATCGTTAGTTGACCATGTAATAGGAAAAGTTTCAAAGGATGAGAATGCCATTCTCGATGAAACTGCTGTAAAAGCGGCAAAGGCGGCAAAGGATATTATTGAGGTTGGAATTGAGAAAGCGATGAATTTCAACAATACTACCAAGAAGAAGGGCTAGATATGAAGACCAATATCACTGGCATTAGCGGAAGTAGAGTTGCCTACTATGCAGCCAAGGAGATTGCTAAAAATAAGAAGACGCTAATTATCGTTTCCAGAGCAGATGTTGCTACGAGGCTCCGGGACGATATTTCTTTTTTTGTACAAGATCGTGCGATTTTTGTGATGCCTGAAGAGGATGAACTACAGATAATTTATGAGGCTAAAGATAGCAATTCGCTCATTCAGAGAATTCGAGCGATTGATGCTATCACTTCAGGTGACAAATCAGTTGTAATAGCGCCGATTTCAGCTGCTTTAAAACCTCTTCAGCCAGCTCAAAGGTTCACGGATTCAATTATCAATCTTGAGATGGGCATGAGAATTGACCCAGCTGAATTGAGGCGTAAGCTTGTTGCGCTTGGATATGTTGCTGCCTCGGTTGCTGCCTCAGAAGGAGAGTTTAGTGCACGCGGTGGCATAGTAGATATCTTTGCACCTAACCATGTTGATCCAGTTCGATTAGAGTTCTTTGATGATGAGATAGATTCTATTAGGTACTTCGATGCAGAGTCTCAAATATCTCTTGAAAATGCTGATTATGTTAGGATTTGCCCAGCAGCAGAATTTGTTCCAACGGAAGAAGAACGTTTAATTGCTCTTACTAAGATTATTGGTGAATACGATGATAGGCTTGCCCGATTAAGTTCCGAGAATAAAGATGGGAAATTATCCGATGGCAGAATAGATAGAATAGAAGAGCTTAAAGACCGTATCGCGGAAATGTTTACAGAATGCACCAATGTGCAGATATTCGCCAATTATTTAAAGTACTTCAATATAAAGGATGAGAGGATATGGGATTATATTGAATGCAGTAATGATGCTAGCTTGATGATCTATGACCCTAACAGGGTAGAGACCGAAATTCCAGAATATGAAGAAAAATCTGACCTAAACAAGCTTTATAATAGAGATTTAGTTGTATTTACACCATTCCCTGAACCTATCAAGGGTATAGAGGAGTTTAATAAAGTTGTAAATGTGACGAGCAGACAGATTGCAAGCTTTAACGGACAGATGGAACTCTTTGGGAGAGAGATGAGAAGACTCTCTAAAGAAGGCTACGAAGTACATATTGTTTCAACTGAACAGGAGAGGCATGAGAGGATCCGAGAATATTTAGAAGACGTCAAGATTTTCGGCCATTTTAGATATGATATAGGGCAGCTCGGCTCAGGAATGATACTCGATAATGAGAAGCTTTGCTATATTACGGACTCAGACATATTTCCTAATATAAGAAAGAGTGCAAAGCGCAAGGTTAAGCGTAAGACTAAGAAACAAGATTTTCTTGATCTTCATTCAGGTGATTACGTTGTTCATGAAGAACATGGAATAGGCCGATTTGAAGGTATTAAGACTTTAGAAGCTGACGGAGAGATAAAGGACTATCTGAAAATCCACTACTCGGGAACTGACGTGCTATATATTCCGACTGAACAGATGGATATAGTTCAGCGATATATAGGAAGTGAAGGAAAGGCACCGAAGCTATCGAGACTCTCAGGTGGAGATTGGCGCAATACAAAAGCCAGGGCTCGTAAGGCGATTGAGGAAATTGCGGAAGATTTGGTTAAACTATATGCAGAGAGAGAACTGAGAGGGGGATATGCATTTCAGAGAGATACCGTTTGGCAGCGTGAGTTTGAAGATAGTTTTTCGTATCAAGAAACAGAAGACCAACTGCAGGCGGTATCTGAAATAAAAGAGGATATGGAGAAACCTCTCCCGATGGATAGACTTCTCTGCGGTGACGTCGGGTATGGCAAGACAGAAGTGGCAGCTAGAGCTATATTTAAATGTCTTTCGGAAGGAAAACAAGCTGTATTTCTCGCACCAACTACACTTCTCGCGAATCAGCATTTCAATACTCTAAAAGAACGTTTTGAAAACTATCCTTTCAATGTTGAGATGATGTCAAGGTTCGTAAATGAATCGCATCAGAAAAAAGTACTAGATGGCCTTAGTAAAGGTACAGTAGATTTAGTAATAGGTACGCATAGGCTTCTTTCGGATGATATATTGTACAAAGACCTTGGACTACTAGTAATTGATGAAGAGCAACGATTTGGAGTTAAACACAAAGAAAAACTCAAGATGGTTAGGCAGTCCGTGGATGTTCTTACGCTCTCTGCAACGCCTATTCCGCGAACGCTGAACATGTCATTAACTGGCATCAAAAATATCAGTACAATTGAGGAACCTCCGCAGGATCGGTATCCGGTGCAGACTTTTGTATCTGCTGAAGATGATGAGCTGATACGAAGTGTTGTTAGACGTGAGCTCGACAGAGGTGGACAGGTATACGTAATTTATAATCGTGTAAATGGTATTAATGATGTTGCAAAACGAATTAACTCACTAGTACCCGATGCGACCGTTGCGGTCGGGCATGGACGTATGAATGAAACTACCCTTGAAAATGTCATGTTAGATTTTGTAGAGGGAGATGTAGATGTATTCGTCGCTACTACAATTATCGAGAATGGTATCGATATTCCTAACGCTAATACAATAATCATACTAAATGCCGATAAATTAGGTCTTTCGCAACTTTACCAATTGAAGGGAAGAGTAGGAAGGTCAAACCGACTTGCCTATGCATACCTACTCTATAAACCAGAGCGAGTATTAACAGAGGTTGCTACAAAAAGGCTTGCGGCTATCAGGGAGTTTACCGAGTTTGGAGCAGGGTTTAAGCTGGCTATGCGAGATCTTGAGCTTCGAGGAGCAGGAAATGTACTAGGAGAAGCTCAACATGGCAATATTGCTGGCATTGGTTATGAGCTTTACGTTAAGGAAATCGACAAGGCTGTCAGAAGACTTAAGGGTGAAAAGATAACTGAGGGAAGAGAAGAGATAGTGATTGAAGTAGATATACCAGCTCGTATACCGACTGAGTATATTAAGGATGAGACACTAAAGCTTCAGGCCTATAAAAAGATTGCACAAATTGCTAATCATGAAGAGGCTGAAGAGCTTGTAGCAGAGCTAATAGATAGATACGGAGACTTGCCAGATGTAACAGTTGATCTAATTAGGATTGCTGAGATTAAGTGCTTAGCGGCAGAACTCGGTGTTAAATCAATATCTGAACGCGGTGGCAGGTATGTTATTGAATTTAGCGAGGAAAATAATGCTGACGCATTTACGTTAATCGTCGCAAAACAAAAATATGGGGAACAGCTAGTCATCAGCAGTGGAATAAATCCTTATCTTAGTCTACAGAAGGCTAAGGAAAAGCCGGCGGTTAGAATTCTCGACTTGATGACAACAATGACAGAAGCAAGATTGCAAGGTCTGTCTCAGACGGAATAGGCATCATGATTTTATAATAGACTTATGTACATGTTATGGTATAATCGGCGTTAGTGCTTAAAGAAATTATATATTTTAGGAGATATAAATGAGTAAGGTTCATCACTCTGAACATGGAGCCAAATTCGTAAAAGGAGCTGCAATCCTGTCTATTACAGGAATAATTGCTAAAGTATTTGGCGCATTCTTCAGAATTCCGCTTAATAACTGGATTGGTGCGGCAGGTATGTCGTACTATGGCGTAGCTTATCCGATTTATTCGTTCTTTCTGATTATTGCTACTGCCGGTCTGCCGGTAGCGATTTCAAAGATGGTATCAGAAAGAGTTGCTATTGGTGATTATATAAATGCACACAGAGTATATAAAGTGTCTCTACGGATCATGTTTGCTATAGGTGTGTTCGGATTTATTGTTTGCTATTTCGGAGCGGATATTATAGCTGCATACAGTAAAAATCCTGGTGGAGCAGCATCTCTTAGAGCTATTGCACCAGCACTACTAACTGCGCCTATAGTTGCTTCGTTTAGAGGATACTCGCAAGGGCAGCAACGGATGATGCCTACGGGGGCATCAGAAGTTATCGAGCAGCTGATGAGAGTATTTGCGGGATTAGGTCTTGCTTACATGTTCCTTCGTTCCAGTGCTGATCTCACTAAGGCTGCAGCAGGTGCTACTTTTGGAGCATCTGCGGGATCGATTGCTGCATTGATTCTGTTATTAATCGTCTACATTGTAGGGACTAATGCTCGTAAGCTTCACTTTCGTAAATCGATACACAAGGATGAATCAACAAAATCGATATTCAAGGAGCTACTCAAAATCGCTGTACCGATTACTATTGGTTCTGCAATCTTACCGTTCATGATGATTGTAGATTTGTGGCTAGTAATGAGAAGGCTACAGGCTACAGGTTGGAGCCACCATCAATCAAAGCAGCTATATGGCTTAATCAGTGGGTTCTGTGATCCTCTAATTGGATTCCCACAGGTATTTACAATTGCGGTAGCTGTAAGTTTAGTACCAGCAATTTCATCTGCATTCGTAAGAAATGACATGGTTGGACTTCATAAGAACATCCAGACCGGAATCAAGACGAGCATGATTATCAGTTTTCCTTGTATGGTTGGTTTAATTGCATTGGCAAGACCAATTCTATTCCTGCTATATCCAGGACAACCTGAGGACTCTGCGCTTGCAGTACCAACACTACAGGTTCTGTCGTTAGGAATAGTGTGCTTATCTATCTTGCGTACGTTCTCAAGTGTACTACAGGGAATAGGAAAGCCTGCAATACCTGTTATAAACCTTTCTATAGGTGTTATATGCAAATTCATCATCACATATATATTAGTAGGCATTCCGTCGTTTAATATAAATGGTGCCGCTGCCGGAAACGTGGCCGCATATGGAATAACTGCTATACTCAACTACCGCGCAATGCATAAACTCACTGGAACTAACCTAGATATAATAGGTACATTTGTCAAACCGGCTATTGCATCATTGATAATGGGTGGTGCAGCACATGGTTCGTATGTTTTGGTATTTAGACTTGTAGGAAGCAACTCTCTAGCGACACTTGTAGCGATGATGATAGCTGTCTTCGTTTATGTGGTAGCTGTATTTGTAATAAAATGCTTAGGACCGGAGGAAATCCTTATGATGCCTAAGGGAGAGAAAATTTTAAGGCTAACGGACAAACTTCACTTGACGAATAAGTAATAAAAGCAGTTATTTTACATTTTATAGGCATCTTACAAACTAAAAACAAGATAAACATAATCAATTCGTTGACTTTTCAATACTTCAACAGTATAATACGTTTAGTTAAGTTACCATAAGGAGGAAGATTATGAATAAGGCTGAATTAGTAAGCAAAGTTGCTGATAAGACTGGTTTTAAGAAGAAGGATGCTGAGGCTGCTTTGGACGCTGTACTAGGAACAATTGAAGAGTCTCTAGTTGCTGGAGACAGTGTAAGACTCATCGGTTTCGGTACATTTGAGACAAGATCAAGAAAGGCTAGAAAGGGTAGAAACCCACAGAAGCCAGAGGCAGTTATTGATATCCCAGCTTCAAAGGCTCCTGTTTTCAAGGCAGGAAAGTCGCTTAAGGATGCAGTAAATAAGTAATTGAATGATACTTAAGGGGATGGGTACGATGTGCCCATCTTTTTCTTTGCAAATTTAATGTTCGTGTAATATTCATATATTACCAGTGCATATATATAGTTTGATACGATTGAGAGGATAAAATGGCTAGACTAACACTACTAGGGTTAATTGGGCTTTTGGCACTACTATATATCGGTATAGGTGTTGGTGCGTATAGATATATGAAAAATAAGAAAGTTAACGGTGTATCCGTCCTCGATAGTGCTGTTAATGACTCTTCAGATACGAGCAAAATTCCTCTAAACGAATTAATAGTTTATATTCTGATGATAGCGATAGCTGTTAGTGGGGCCATAAAGCTAGTGAATGGGGCAGGCTCTGGATTTTCAATTATGGCACGATGGATAATTGGACCGCCAGCACTTGCATTATTTAATGCTCGTAAAAGAACTGGTAGATCTTTGATGGTCCTAATAGCTACAGCGCTCCTCTCCGTGTTTCTGATGCTTGCGTTTGCTGTAATTGGTCTTCCGAAAAGGGCGCCAGTTCTAAGCATTGATAACATGGATATTAAGATGGCACAGACAGAAGCTTCAGAACTAATTGATAATGGGTTTGATATATATGTACGAGTAAATGATGACACATGGAGTGAGGATGACTATATAAATATTTCAAAGTCATCTAGATATAAAAAATATTCACCCGATAGTAATATCGTTATCCCTGCTGGTTACAAGAGAGTTGAAGCAGGAATACTTTATTCGAAATATTTAATAGTAAAGAATGACATTGTTATCGGTAGCATTTTTTTCTTTGGTGACATGAAAAAGGATACTCTGGTCAAGGACTGTAAAGTTATTGCCATTATGATGGATGAGGATTGTATAAAAAATGCCAGAAATAGCGGTAATAAAGTTAAGCTTAATGGTCTAGATCTACTTTCTACTTTAAGTGAACAGGAGTTTAAAGATACCTTTGGACAACATTTATGGTCGGTGCCTAATTATCCAACAGATGAGACAAGTCTCTATTATGGTATACAGTGGAGTTCAAGAAGTGATCACTTGTTTTGGAATGAATATTACTCATATGTAATGTTTAACACACATAATAAAATGACAAAATTCAGTATTGTTGCTGAGATTGCTCGCGAATACGATGATGATTAAATAGTATATTGTGCAAAGTGCAAAGAGGAAGATGCAATCAGCATAAGAGCAAAATCTAAATTACAAGGGTCAATAAGCTCAAAACAAATTCGAGTTGCAAAGAAATAATAAACTAAAAATATAATTTAAGTTGTAAATGTAATCATATGTAATGTCATGAATATAAAGTGAGGGGAAATATGAGGCTAGATAAATTTTTAAAAAACTCGCGGATAATAAAAAGGCGCACCGTTGCTAAAGATGCGTGCGAACAGGGTAGAGTGGAAGTTAATGGAAAAGTTGCTAAGCCTGGAGTCGAATTAAAGAAAGGTGATGTAATAAAAATTACCTTTGGAACGAGTGAGCTAGAAGTAAGAGTCGACAGGATATTAGATACTGTAAAAAAAGCTGATGCTGAGTCAATGTATACAGTTATATAATAGCATTTAGGATTTATAAATAACTGCAGTCATCAACAGATTTGACACTTAGAGCTGTTGGTATGCTGCAGTTTTTCTGTTCTATTAGAATAGATTCTATTTAATCAAATCTATCGCAATGCATCATTGCATTAAATAATATGATAGAAGATTGTATGCTAATCTGACTTATGCATACTAAGCAAAGAAAAATATAGAAAAATATAGAAATAGTTTTATGGAAAAAAAGGTGTAATAATTAAAAATAGCAGAAGTTGTGGTTGTGAAACTTAAGATGTCTATATGTCGATTTTAAGGTCGAAAAAAGTCGATTTACTTTTGGTGTCTACAAGGTTAAGATTAAGCCACCAGTCAACCCTGGTTGCAAAAATGTGTTATTTCATAACAAAAGAAGGAGCAAAATATGTATAAGGAAAACACCGACACTATATCAATTATCACTGGATCGACATGTGCACAAGTTGCGATTGATGATATCGAGTTTATAGACAGAGAAGGCAAAGCTCTTCTTATATATACCTCATCTTACATCTACAAGACTTTTGCAAAAATAAACGATATCGCATATTCGTTAGTTGGAAGATCGTTCTTTAGACCACTAGTAGGTTTAATAATCAATTTCGATAAAGTTAGAAGAATAGATAAATACGAAATCGAATTTGAATCAGGGAGAAAGATAGGCATTGGAAGAAACAATCACTCTAAGATTAGAAGGGCATATAAAAAGTATCTATTTAGATATCCGCCGTATGTGACTGTAGATTGGGAGAGCAAGCCGCATGCGACAATAAACTCGCTATGGGAAGAGGAATCAAAATACAAAGAAAAAAATTTATAAGCGAGTAAAATCCGTTATAGAGCTGCACAACTAGAGTGTGAAAAAGAAGGAAGTTGATTAATACAAAATAGTATCTATAAAATACTCTACATATATAAACGAAGATATAATTGTAGATATGACAATGTGTGTAAAATAAGAAAGATAAAAGAAAACAATAAATGCTAAAAAGAAAATTAAAAAGGAATGTATGAATCATAAATACACCTATAAAATGATAATTAAATTATAAAAGTAGATACTATTAAGAAAGTTATATTAAAAATGAATATAATAATATCTAAACGTTGCCAATCAGGGGTTGACAGGCAATAGTGCAGACTCTATAATGGAAACACTTGTTGCCGATTTGGCGGCGAGCAAGCGAGCCAATACAAGTCGAGCAGAAAATCTTTCA
>ERZ773267.611-NODE-611-length-22989-cov-15.467733_pt1 | contig 22989 bp, 16 predicted proteins | sample MGYA00511959_ERZ773267 | MGnify/ENA primary metagenome ERZ773267 (study PRJEB29015, sample SAMEA2738165) | human oral metagenome | biome: human oral; feature: human-associated habitat; material: saliva | place: China | collected 2240 ... | reverse complement strand
TGCGCTCGAATCGCGATTCCAAGTCCTTCGGCTTTTTGACCATCAGCGACGGCAGTTTTTTTGAGCCCCTGCAGGTTGTCTACCATGACAGTCTGTCAAATTTCCAGACCATTCGGAAAATCAATGTCGGCGCCGCACTCATCATCCGCGGCACCCTCGTCGCAACGCCGGATGCAAAACAGCCCTTTGAGATTCAGGCCAGCGAAATCTCCGTCGAAGGCGATTCCGCACCGGACTATCCGCTCCAGAAGAAGCGCCATTCTCCGGAATTTTTGCGCACCATTTTGCACCTGCGTCCCCGCACAAATCTGTTCCAGGCAGCTTTCCGCGTGCGCTCTGTCATTGCGTTTGCAATTCACCGCTTCTTCCAGGAGAGAAATTTTGTCTATGTCCACACGCCGCTCATCACTTCGAGCGATGCCGAGGGTGCCGGCGAAATGTTCCGCGTGACCACGCTCGACCCGAACGATATTCCGCGCACGCCCGATGGTTTCGTTGACTACCGCGCGGACTTCTTCGGCAAGGAGACCAATCTCACAGTCAGCGGCCAGCTGGACGGAGAAGCATTTGCACAGGCCTTTCGCGATATTTATACCTTCGGTCCGACTTTCCGCGCCGAAAACTCCAACACGACCCGCCATGCCGCGGAGTTCTGGATGATAGAGCCGGAAATCTCCTTCGCGGATCTGAATGACGCAATGGCGCTCGCAGAGGATATGCTGAAATATATTATCCGCTATGTGCTGGAACACGCGCCGGAAGAGATGGAATTCCTGAACCGCTTTGTCGACACCGGTCTGCTTGAGCGCCTGAACCATGTGCTGAATTCCGAATTCGGACGCATCAGTTACACGGAAGCAGTCGATATTCTGATGCAGCACAATGACAGTTTCGACTACAAGGTCTCCTGGGGAACAGATCTCCAGACCGAACACGAGCGCTTCCTGACCGAGCAGGTCTTCAAGCGTCCGCTCTTCGTCACCGATTATCCGAAGGATATCAAGGCTTTCTATATGAAGTTAAACCCCGACGGCAAGACAGTTGCCGCGATGGACTGCCTTGTCCCCGGCATCGGCGAAATTATCGGCGGCAGCCAGCGTGAAGATGACTACGATAAATTGCTCGCGCGCATACAGGAACTCCATATGGATGAAGAGAGTTACCGCTTCTACCTGGATCTCCGCAAATACGGCAGCAGCCGCCACGCAGGCTACGGTCTCGGCTTTGAGCGCTGCGTCATGTATCTGACCGGCATCCAGAACATCCGCGATGTTCTTCCCTTCCCCCGCACAGTTGGAAACTGCGAGCTGTAAGCCACAGTAATCTTTCCAATTTAACAAGGAGCTATCTCATGAAGTTTATTCACACAGGCGATCTCCACTACGGTATGAAACCGGATATCGGAAAACTTTGGAGTGCGGAACGGGCGCAGGCTGTCAAAGATGCGCTTGCTTCGATTGTCCGGGCTGCACGCGATGAGAAGGTAGATCTCCTCTTGATTGCGGGTGATTTGTTTCATCATCAGCCGCTTGTGCGTGACTTAAAGGAGATCAGCTACCTGTTCGCCTCGATTCCGGATGTTGCCGTAGCTGTCATTGCGGGCAATCACGACCGCATTCGCGATAACTCCGCCGTGCTCTCCTTTCCCTGGCCGAAAAATGTTTACTATTTTACCGAGAGTTCGCTGAGTTCCGTCTACCTCAGACGCATCAATACCGAAGTCTACGGTTTTTCCTACCACACGCGCGAAATCCGAGATAATCTGCTCGAAGGAGTTGAGGCGCCCGAAAACGGTCGCATCCGTATTCTGCTCTGCCACGGCGGTGACGCGAAACATTTGCCGCTCGATGTCAAAGAACTCTCCGAAGCCGGTTTTTCCTACTGCGCGCTCGGGCACATCCACAAGCCCGAAATCGCCGTTCCGGGCAAGGTCGCCTGGTGCGGCTCTCCCGAACCGCTCGACTTGACGGAGACCGGACCGCACGGTTATTTCCTCGGCGAGATCAACGACATCAGCCGCCAGATTACTTCTCTCGATTTCGTACGACTTGCCAAGGTGCAATACACCTCGCTGATTGTACATGTGACGCCGGACTCCACCAATGCGGAACTCCTGATGACCCTGAGCGACGAACTCGCACGGCGCGGCAGTCAGAATATTTATCGCCTGCAAATTAAGGGTCTCCGGGATCCGGATGTCGTGTTTGATCTCGACACGCTGCGACAGCGCTTCCGCATTGCCGAGCTCTTCGATTACTCCGAACCCAAATATGATTTCTCACGCCTCTTCGCAGAGCATTCGTCGGATATGATCGGTTTCTTCATTCAGGAACTCGACAAACCCGATCTCAGCCTGCTCGACAAAAAGGCGCTCTACTACGGCGTCAGCGCCTTGCTGCATACGACAGAGGAAAGGGGACAAAAGACATGATTATCCGTGAACTCAACATACGCGGATTCGGTGCGCTGCAAAACCGGCGCTTTGTCTTCGGCGACCGCCTGAATATCCTCTACGGCGGAAATGAAGCCGGCAAATCGACCCTTCACCTCTTTCTCCGCGCCATGTTCTACGGACTCGAGCGGGCGCGCGGCCGTGCCGCCAAGACTGATGCCTACGCGCTCTATGAGCCCTGGTTCGGTGACGGCGCCTACGGCGGCAGCCTCCGTTTCGAAGAGGGCGGTAACTTATACCGCATCGAGCGGGACTTCCGAAAAAGCCCAACCGACCTCAGCATCATTGATGAGAGTGCGGGGCTGCCGATTGAGGATCCGGAAATCTTTCTCCGCACCTGCCTCTGCGGTCTCAGCCAGACCGCTTACATGAACACCGTCAGCATACGCCAGCTCCGGAGTGCCACCGACGCGGGAATGACCCAGGAACTCAAAAACTATATCGCCAATATGAATGCAACCGGCGAGCACACGCTGAACATTGACCGCGCAACCGCCTATCTCCGCGACCAGCGCAAGGCCTTTGAGCAGCGCCTGGTTCCGGATGCCGCAAAGCACTACGCGGCGAATGTGTCCGAAATCCGGAAATTGGAAGAGCAAATTGCGGCGCCCGGTTACCGGAATACGCTCCAAAGCCTGAGCGCCTCCAAGCAGGACAGTAAGACCATCCAGGAGACTCTGCTCGCTGAAAAGGAAAAACGCATCCAAGCACTTGCTGCCAAGCGGCAAATTCTGGAGGAGCGCGGATTCCGAAGCCGCCGGGATTTACCGGACCTCCGAAACCGGCTCAACGCATGGCAACAGGAGAGAACTGCGCTCCGATCTAAGAACAGCCTCCGCGCACAGCTGATTACGGCTTTTCTTTTGATTCCGCTCGCCCTATTGCTCTATTTCACCATGCGGCGTGTTGTGCCGGACAGTGCCAACAAGTTACAGGCGTTGCTCTGCATCACGGCAGTCGGCTGTATTGCCCTCGGCCTCTGCCTGTTTTTCTCCGTCCTGTGCGGAAACCGACGTAGAATGCGGTCTAACCGCAACATACGGCAGCTCATTCAGGCACATTTCCCCGAACTTCTTTTGGACAAAGAGCTTGCCCGCCGTCCGGTTTCCCTGGCCAAAGCCGGTAGCGAAAAAATTGATGAGCTCCTCTTGGTGCAGGATGAAATACAGCGCAGCGAATCCGATGTCTATGACATTGAAGAAAAGCTGCGCCTCCTGAAAACCCGGCAGGAAGAGACCGAAGCCTCCATGGCAAATCAACAAAAGAGCCAGTGGCTTCTCGAGCAGCAGTTGCAGCACCTCTCGAGTTTAAAAGACGAAACTGCGGCACTGAAAAGTGTGGTCGCGGAAAATGATCGCCTGAATACAGAAATCGAGGCCATCAACATCGCCCTCGAGACCCTGGTCCGTCTTTCCGAGACCATCCACGATTCCTTCGGGCGCTACCTGAATCAATCGGCATCACAGCTCATCTCCGGCATTACCGGCAATGTCTATGATTCTCTGTCTGTCGACCAGAATCTGAATGTGTTTCTAAACACCTCGCGAAAGCTGATCCCGCTCGAGCAGGCAGGCGCAGGTACCGTTGACCAGGTTTATTTCGCCCTCCGCCTTGCCGCTGCCGATTTGTTGCAATTCGGCGGCAACTCGCTTCCGCTTTTTCTGGACGACAGTTTTGCGAACTATGATGATCAGCGCCTCCGCACGGTTCTCCATTGGATGCTGGAAACCTATGCTTCGCGGCAGATATTGCTCTTCACGCCGCGTCTCCGGGAAGCACAACTGCTCACCGCTTCCATGTTGCCGTTCCATCTCGTGGAACTCTGATACAGACATCGTTCTTCAAATGATACAGAAAACCCGGCTCACGACTTTTGCAATACCGCAAAAGTCGCGAGCCGGGTTTTATTACCGCTCATTGCTCCGGTTTCTTATCTTCCGCTGCCGCCTCTCCCTTCTTCTTCGCTTTCCGCTCCTCGAACGGTTTCCAATCCGGATTAAACTTCCGTTTTCCTTCCTCGCGGTAAATCAGTAACTGTCGCACCAAGACCTTCAGTGCCCAGAGTGCCATACTGCAGACCAGAATTTCCATCACCGGAATCCCTCTTCCCGGCACGCTCTTTCTGCCGTTCGACTTCCCCGGAATCAGACTTAGCTGACCCACGGCCGGCGCTGCACTCTGCAGCGCAACCTGTTGATTGACCGCCGTATCGCTCCCGCTCTCCAGCAGTACACAGCTTACAACACTTTGCGTTTTTTCCTCCGTGCCGCTGAGCTGATAGCGTCGCCTCGTAATATGCTGTTCCGTGCCGCGCTGCAAGGTCGCTGTCACCTCGAGCATGCCCGTATAGTGTTTCCCTTCTTCCGCAGCCTGGCGTATGCCTTTCATCTGCAGGACATACCGCTCGCCCGGTTTCACGGCACCGCTCTGCCAGTCAAACCGGCCGTCTGCCGTCAAAGCCTGCGTTTCTGTCACGGCACCCGCTCCCTGTCCTCTTGTGACAGATGCCTCTGTATATTGCACCTTCTGTGCTCCGATTCCCTCCGGCAATCGAATCTGCAGTTCCAGTTCCGGTATTTCCGTCTCAGTCTGGTTCTCTATCTCACAGCGCACGGAAATATCCGTAGTTCCGTCCATCAAAACTTCCGGTGAAATCCGCAACGTCTCCTCGCTCTTGTTTTGCTCTGCCTGCGCCGGAATTGCCGCAACAAGCAATATGGCCACAAGAAACACAAACATTTCTGTCCCTATACGAAGGACTTTTCCCACAAGCTGACGCATGGCTCTCCTCCCCCTATCGCAGTTCTGTTTAATATGCCTCTCCCGTGAGTTCCTCGGTGACATCCGTCACATCTTCCGTAAATTGATTTTGCTGAAAGGCATAGACCGCCCGGTTGCCTGCTAAATCACACACCTGCACCTCCAGCGGAAACTGTGTCTTGGAAACCGCAATGCAACTTTGCTCTCTGTCGACCTGAACCGCCTCTGTGCTGCCATCTTCCCGCCGACAACGCAGGTCATCCCAGTCGATACTCGCACCCGCATCCTGAAAATATAAGTAAATCGTGTTATCCTGTTCCCGATAACCTGCATAATTCGGAGCTTCGCGATCAATATTGGAAATCTCCACGACTTGCTCAATCGTGTGATTTGCAATGTCCTTCGCTGCAATGGTATAGATTCCGTTGGCATCGATATGCGCCTCATACACTTTTCCCTGCCTGCTCAACGGAATCTCCTGTTTGCCGGAGAGGGTCACCTTTTCGATGGGTGCTCCGCTGTCAACACGAAAGCGCAAGAATTGCTCATTGACATAGTGATTGGTATCTCGATATTGCAGAGCAGAAATTCGCATCCCGCGCAGTGCAACGGAGCCGATCAGCCCTGCGGAGAGCAGCACCATCGCTGTCTTACCCATAAATCCGACCGAGGCCGTTGCTACTTTTCCGCTCAAATTCCAGGATTCGAGCTGAGAAAGAAATGTATACAGCGTAAAGGGACTGAAGCAGTACAACCTTGTGCCGAGCCTCTTTTTCATTTTCTTCTTGGCTTCGGCAAGGCGGCTTTTGACGGTTCCGAGCGGCACATTCATAATGTCCGCAATCTCTGCCTCTCGAAGTCCCGCAAAATATCGAAGCAACAGCGTAGCACGCAGCGCCCAGGAGAGATGGTCTGCCGCATCCATGATTTCCTTGTTCTGCTCAGCCTGTTCAATCTGCCTTCCTTGCTCCGAATCCGAAAATTTTTCCGCATTAAAATCCGATTCGAGCAGCGCATCCAGTGAAACCGTATTTTTTACTCCCGCATAACGGGTTGAGACCATATAGTCCAAGGTCTTGTGATATGCGATTCGATTGGACCAGCACTGAAAGCTCGCCGGATCCGTCAGTTCGCGAAGCTGATGAAAAATCTGCAAAAACACTTCCTGGGTGACGTCCTCTGCCTCATGTCTGTCTCGAATCATCTTATAAATGATGTAATATATCGGTCCGTAGTAGAGCGAGTAAATCCCGTCAAAGGCTCTTTTATCTCCTTGTTGATACGCTGTGATCAGTTCCGTTACACGTTGCCTGCGCTCGCGATTTGCCTTCTCCATCTTGTCCTTCATCCTGTCTCCTCAGTGCTGCCTCGCTACCATATGCAGCGCACGCAATAACATTGCCAGTGACCAAAGAATTGCCAGATGAAACCATACCACTTGTTTTGCAACTGTTTCTCCTGTGTGCGGAAGCCGACGCAGTACCGTGCGCTGTGTTCGCTCCCCCATGCCGGCCAGAACCAGTTGCCGTCCCGGTACCTGTCCCTGTGTCTTTTTGACCTTACAGCTTCCGATCTCTGCCCAGGGAAGATATGCTATTGTTGCCGTCTCTCTTTTTTCGGCCTGTTTCTGCCTGTGCGGCTCATCCTCTCTGCCGGAACGCGCGTCCGCTTTTTGTACTTCCTGCCTTGCTTCTTGCGGTTTTACTTCTTCGTGTTTCACTTCCGGTTGTTTTGTCGGTTCCGCTTGCTTTTTTTCCGTCGCGTCTTCCGTCCGCCGCAACAGCTCCGGCTGTCTCTCCGGCCGCTTTGCATTCGCTGTATTCTCTCCCCGCGAGAAGAATCTGTCAATTCCGGCTAAAGTCTCCTTCCGATTCGTCACGTCAAAATATGCACTGTCACCGATACGCCGGAATGCCCGATACTCCGGCTTCCAGCCTGCCGGAATATCCACTTCTTCCACACCGATTTGTCCGTCTGTATCACCGCTGTCATGCAGCAGTTCCGCATCTTCACGGAATTCTTCTTCCCGCTCTGCATCTGCCATACTTGCGCGCTGCATGCTCCCGCGTCTTGCATCGGAGGATGTAGCCTGTAAATTCCAGCTGACTTCCCAGCCATTGGCCGCATTGACTGTCTTGACAGCTCCGAGTACAGCAACCACTTCCCCGTTTCTGCGAAGCACCGGACGAAAATACGCCTCTGACGGTGTGGCTGCTCCGCGCCAGCTCTTTTTGACCACAATGCGATGAATTTCCGAGTTCCCGGGTCTCGAAAAGATTGCGTTCACCCTTTGACAGCCCCCGTCATAGAACAAGGCCTCCACCACGCGAATACGACGACTGTCTCTTTGCAAGTCCTGCTCCCGGATTCTCCGATTGAGCACTTGCTTTGCTTCTGTCGGGTGCGCATAACTTCCGAGCAGTGTCCCATCCTCATAGATTGAAACTCTGCTTCCCGGAAGAAGCTCATATCCCTCTTTGTAGGGCAACTCTCCTTTCAGAAGTTCCACATATCCCAAATCCGATAGAAACCCGTCACAGTTCAACACCTCTGCCTGCTGCAAAACGGCTGTATCCGTTTCCGTCTCGATTCCTTGTATTTCGCCACGGTTGAGAAAACGGATATTTTTCACATCGCCTGTCAGCGCATAGCTTTTCGGAAGGCCGGAACACAGTTTCTCTTTTTCCGGAATCCCCGCACCTTGACGCGCATCCCGTATGACAACTTGAAAACTTCTCCGGCGTGCTTCGTACCCCGACTCCCGACTCTGTTGTTCTATCCGATACGTACCGGCTTCCAGATTCGCAATGTAAATTCTACCCTTCTCATCCGTTATATAGTCCGCACCGCCGTCTGTGTTGAGAATCTCTCTGCCGCTGTCCGCTTGCCATATGCGGTAACAAATACCCGGAAGCGGCTCTCCTTCTTCTGTCGTAGCCGTCAGTTCTATGCTTCCCAGTGTTTTCTCATATACCGCATCTTCAAATTCTCGCATGAACCGGACATCCAGCGGCATGGACCACTGTAACTGTAACCGAGCTTCCGCACCTTCCTGTTGCAGGTATCGCGCCGTCACGGAAAACGACAAGGGATAGGCCCGTTCTATGCTGTGCAAAATCTCTGCCTCTTCGCGATTCCGGAAAACAACCGCCTTCTCGGTCGGACGACCACCGGGTTCCTCAAAATAATGCAGCAGCAAGCGTCTCTCTGCCGCCTCATTCCGGTAGGAAAGCGAAACCGGTACGGTAATTATTTCATCCACACGATAATTCCCTGCGGTAAACCCAATCATCTGTTCCGGCACCCGACGGATGGGGTTCCCTGTCAGCACAATTTCCGTCGCCGCAAAATAATTTGCTTGCTCCTCTATGCTCATATCCCGTTTCAACGGGCTCAAGTCCTGAATCCGATTGTCTGAGAGATTGATTCGCGTCGCATGCCGTAACAGCCATATTCCGCTGATATCCCTGATTCCTCTGCCCTGTGCGTCAATTTCTGCCTGCGCTGTGTATGCGCCGTACTCCAGAAGAATCTTTTCCGTGCTGTCACCCGGCGATACCGAATAACTGCCGTCGGCGATGTGGGCAGAGATACTATCGTATATAGCTTCCGCAAAAGCCGTATCCCGCACGCCGGCCTGCTGTATACTCTCGACCGAAAAACCGTGTCCGCCACCGGCTGCCCATGCCGTGTGCTGCCATACCGGCCATTGCCACAAGACCATGAAGATCACCGCAAGATAAGGAATCCCTCTGCGCATATACTTCTTTGCCGTTTCCATATCACGTTCCCTCCACAAGTACGCTGTCTTTTTCGATGTAACTTCTCTCCACTTATATAAGGACGGTAAAAAGCAGTAAAAGGTTCATTTTTTTTACAAAAAAAACAGCGGAATTTTTCAATCCCGCTGTTCGGCATTCGCAGCAGAACTATGTATGATAGTACCATAGTTCCGACATTTTTCTGCGCAGAAATCAGCAAAAACTTCTTTCAATTCTCTTAAGTTACGCTTCCGTATAACCAAGTGCCCGCTCCAGGGCATCTTTTTCTTCCGCACCGAGCAACACTTCCGTCTGACCGCAATCCACGGTCTTGATGTAAAGATAACAGCCTTCTCGCGAATGTACCGTATTCAGAATAAAACCTGAGTTCGTATAATCCAAAAGGGCAAGCGCAAAGCTCATCTTACCACCCATATCCTTGAACGCATTGTAGCGCACAATGCCGACCTTTTGATAGGATGCTCTCTGGTTTTTATTCAAGACACGGATTGCCTCTTTGTTTACCTGATCTTCCGCCCGCAGCTGCCGCAGAGATTCTTCCAAGTCAAAAATCATATCTTCCATGCTCTCTGCATCTTTTCCGCGCATAAAGAAATCATACGATCGCTTGACCTTCGTATATTTGCTCAGCAAAAACAACACAAGAATCAGCATGATTGCGTCAAAAGCAATCAGTGCGCCCAACAGAACAGTGGTATGCATGACTCACGCCCCCTCACTTATTTTCTACGGAGCGCAAGAGATCCATGATGCGCTCCAACTCAGCTGTCGAATAGTAGTCAATCTCTACCCGCCCCTTATTGTTATCACGGCGGTTGATGTGAACCTTCGTGCCAAGTATGCTCCGCATCTTGTCCTCATAGTTCTGATAGTACAGACTCAAATCCGCTGTCTCCACCACAACTTCTTTCCGTTCTTTGCGTTTCTTTTTCGCCTGCTTGACAAGCTTTTCCACCTCGCGGACACTGAGCATCTCTTTGACAATTCTCTCTGCAAGCGCATCCTGGTCGCCCTCATCTTCGACAGCGAGCAGTGCCCGTGCATGCCCGGCGGAAATTTTCCCTTCCATCAGCAGTTCTCGGGCTCTCTCTGCGAGCTTCAACAGACGAAGCGCATTCGTAACAGTTGTGCGACTCTTGCTGACCTTGTCCGCCACTTCTTCCTGTGTCAAACCATAGTCCCGAATCAGCATCTGATATGCCATAGCCTCTTCGATCGGATTCAAATCCGCGCGCTGCACATTTTCAATGATGGAAATTTCCGCTACCTGCTGAGAGCTGTAATCTCTGACCAGCACAGGAATTTCCTTGAGCCCCGCTGCCTGCGCTGCGCGATATCTTCGCTCACCGGCGATAATCTGATATCCCCCCAGCTTTTCATCTCTTTGCACCAGCAGCGGCTGTAAGATACCAAAGTGCCGGACCGAATCCGTCAGTTCCTGCAGCGCTTCCGGTTCAAAATGCTTGCGCGGCTGGTCCGGATTTCCATGTACTTCTTCAATCCGCAGCAGCATCTCCTTATCTTTCGCAATCTCGCTTTCGCCCGCTGAACGATTTTCTTCCTGAACCGCGGTCTCCTCCGATCTGTCTTCGAGATGCTCCATTCCTCCCATCAGATCGCTGAGTCCCTTCCCCAATCTTCGCTTCTTACTCACAGCACACATAACTTAATCTGCCTCTCTCGTCAAAATTTCTGCTGCCAACTTCCGATAATTTTCCGCCCCCTTGGACCGCGGATCATATTCTGTCACCGGCATACCGTAACTGGGTGCTTCCGCCACCCGCACATTTCGCGCAATCACCGTGTCATAGATATATTCTTTCAGCACATCCTTCACGCTGTCCACGACCTGCTGCGACAAATTATTTCTGGCATCATACATCGTAAAAATGATTCCATTGATGCGAAGCGCAGGATTCAACTTCATCTGTAACAATTTAATGCTGCGGAGCATCTGATTTAGACCTTCCATCGCATAATACTCGCACTGAATGGGGATAATGACATCGGTTGCGGCTGTCATCGCATTGACCGTCAACAGGCTCAAAGACGGCGGGCAGTCGATAAAGATGTAATCATATTTCTCCACCACAGGCTCAAGATAATGCTTTAAGACATACTCCCGATTTCGCTTGTCGAGCAGCTCCAGTTCCAGTCCCGAGAGATTGACATTAGAGGTGAGCACATCCAGGTTTTCCGAATACGATTTATGTACGGCCTCTTCAAATGTGCATTCCTCCATCAGAAGCTCATAAATCGTATTTTCTTCCTTTTTTTTCTCAATCCCCAATCCGCTTGACAAATTTCCCTGCGGATCGAAATCGACTGCCAATACGCGCATTCCGGCTTCCGCAAATGCCGCTGCCAAATTAACGACAGTTGTCGTTTTTCCAACTCCGCCCTTCTGATTTGCCAATGCAATGATCTTTTTCATGATCCCACCGTGCGCCTCTCTATTCGTTCATTTCCGTTTTTTTATATCATAGCATAATTTTTATTCCCACGAAATATTATCTGCCTTTCTCCTTGCATTTTACATGAAACAAGAGGCTGGCAAGGTCGAACAGGTGGCAGTTCTTATCCGTGTAGCCATATCACATACCTGTTCAACGCTTCCTCCCAAGAACTCTGTCAGGCGTTATACCGCTTGTCGTTTCACCGGAAGCATTTTCCCTTTGATTGCCATCTATTCCCGATATTCCTGTATCCCGATTGTGACACATAGACTCTGTTTTAACAGTATCTTTTTCTATCCGATTCTGCGAGAAATATTGCTTTCTGAATACATACTTCCCGAAAAGCACTATGAGTCTGCTCACAACATTCTTATTTGCGTAAAATCACTTACCCCATGTTTTCGGAAATCCATCCTTTTGTTCCAAGTGGAACATCAAAGCAAGCACCGGCAAATAGCAACTTCTCAGAATCTAAATCACTGAGACTATCGAATCATTCTGTTTCACTGTTTGCAAAATTCAATTTGGAGAGAACCCTATAAGAATCGGCTCAAACAAATCTTTTTGTGCAGAAGATTTTACTCTCTGTTTCCTGGCAGTCATCTGTTTCACGTGAAACAGCAAAGCAAGCCCGGCAAATAGCAACTTCTCAGAATCTAAATCACTGAGACTATCGAATCATTCTGTTTCACTGTTTGCAAAATTCAATTTGGAGAGAACCCTATAAGAATCGGCTCAAACAAATCTTTTTGTGCAGAAGACTTTACTCTCTGTTTCCCGGCAATCATCTGTTTCACGTGAAACATCATAGTAATCCTCATAGGATTAAACCAAGCACTAGAATGAACTGCCGGAGTAACAGACCCATGCTACTGCATTGGCTGCGATGTAATTTTAAAAGAGCTCCATGACTCAGCTCCTGACTTTCTTGTTGGAGCAGAAGCATTTCCTTTTTGCCCCCGGAAATCCATCCCTTTGATTCACATGATATATCGACGTTATCATCGGAAGAATATAACTATCCGGGTTCACGAATTACTGGGCGAGGGATGATTTTCCCGCCCCCTTCCTACAAAATTAATTTCTGTGGAGCGCTATTGCCATGCATTTGCGTACCGTATGCTTATTTGAGAAAGGTAAATTGCCTCCCGACAATCTTATGATTTGTTTCACATGAAACCTTGAAGTGACAATAGGCAAGTGGATGTGCGGAATACGTTACCCTCTACTCAAAATATTCTTCCTTCTCAAAGCACTTCCTCTTTGTTTCCCATATTAGGCCAATGAACCGACCGGTGCCGACACAACTTAACTCCGGCAGGTAGCTGTATAATTCTATGAGTATCTGTCTCTGATGGTAATTGAACAGACACCATGACACTCTGCAAAACATGTTCTGACAAGATTCTGTTCCATTCAGATCAGCGTACGCACGCTACTCTTAGGCAATCCAATATCCTTTTAGGTGGCATCTGTTTATCATATATAGAGTACCAAGAACATCTGATTGCCAACCATCTATGTTTAGAACTATCGTTTGATTTCAGATTTCCTGTCCCGTCAAAATGAATTGGATCTAAACGTTGAACATCTGATTACAGCGCCTCATTTTACGCTGTGAGCAGCCAAAACCAATTTCGTTATTGGAACGACAGAAGAGTTTGCTTTACTTTCATCGACTCTCTAACGAATCAATCCAATCAGTTTCAAGTATCTGCATCCGACTCGTATCAGCGACAATATTTTTCACGTGAAACCGTTTGTATCATTTCCGAAACTGCATCATCGCAAAGGTGCAGGCAATCGTAGGTGTTAGCTCCGTAGCACCTTGGTTATGGGATATATTGACTGTGATGACTTTGCTACTATGGTATGCCTTTCTATAGGGAATCTCTTTACTGGTTCGCGATCATATGTGTTAATAGAAATTATCTGCATTATGTTCCACGTGAAACATCTATTTCATTTGACAGGTTCATTCCTTATAGAAGAACCTGAGCCTGTACGGATTCCGTGATTTCATTTGCATTCCATCAAGGCCATCTGCATCAGATTTCACGTGAAACATTATTTCTACTTCAAAGGGCTAATCGCTATACATGTGTAGATCCTCACACTGATTCCGTGGCACTTAGAACATGACTGTCACAGATCATTGCACTGTAATCCGAGGCTTAGCCTAAATCTTTCTACCAAACAACCTCGCTCATGCGATTAACTATGTTCAAACGACTTTGGCGGTAAGAATTTTCCTTTGGAACATCTCGTTCACTTTGAAAACGTCAATCGCCACTGATATATAGCCACTCACAGTTTTACGCTATTGTTCGATATACCTGAATCAAATGATTTCACTGTGGCACAGTTCTCAACATAAACCAACTCAGCTCACTTACAAATATATCTGCGCAATTGCTATTAGCAGCAAGGTGTTACACGTGAAACATCTGTTTCTTTTAAAAGGCAGGCACATGGATGGCATACTCGCACAGATTACGCGACACTTAGAACATGTGTATCTATAGTGCCTTCTCGGCAGCGCAGATCTCTTCATAAACGAACTCAGTTCATTTCGAATCGTACCGGGATGTCCGAGATTAGCCGCAATATTATGTTTCACGTGAAACATAAGTTTCCGTTTAACAGGACCGGTTGCCATGAATGGACAGGTGCTCGCATGGATTCTGTAACACTTCTAACATGACTGCCTTTGCTGATTGCATTATAGGATGAATCTCTAGCTTAACTCTAATACCAAACAGTCCGGTTCATTTGTAATCACTTGAGCTTTATCAGCTTTGACGGGCACTCATGTGCAGGCATTCACAGGAACTCCGTAGTGCTCGATATGACTAAATCGAATATTTTCACCGTTGCTCGATCTCTGTACAGACCGACTCAGCTCAACTGCAAACATCCCTGGACAATTTCTACCAATGGCAAGGTGTTTCATGTGAAACATACGTCTTTTTGACAGAAAATCTCACTGTAAATGTCCCCGCAATTGCAAGTGTTCTGTAATGCTTCGGTATGGCTGAATCGACTGCTTGCACGATAACACAGTTCTCTTCCCAAGCCGACTCAGCTCATGTACACATATCCCGTAACAATTGATATTAGCGGCAAGATGTTCCACGTGGAACATCCTTGTCCTTTCCACAGGAGAATATCACTGCAGATCTGATCACAATCTCAGGCATTTCGTGATTCTAAAATCTAGCTGAACCGAATGCTTCTACCAAATAGTTCTCTTCACAAACCGACTCAGCTCATTTACAGATATCTCGAGGCAACCGATTTCAGTGTGGATATGTTTCACGTGAAACATCTGTTTCTATTTGCCCGAATTATGTCGCTGCGATTCTGCGGACAATTGCAAGAACAACTTGTTTCCATAAAATTCGTGGTAATAACGAAATATTTTACGGAAATCATCTGCTTTCCCTGACATCTTCATATTGTGACAAATTTGCCGAGCGGCCGCAGGACTTTCGGATGATTCGGCTAAGGACTGCTGAAGTGGGAAATCGCATGTAACTATATGTTGACCTATATTAGCCTCGCCCTCAACATCAATCATTCAACCATTCAACTCATCTGTAAGCATCTAAGCCGGAATGAATTCTCGACAAACTCTTTTACATAGAACTGCTGATTCCTTTAACAGCGTTTTCACGCGAAAGTACCGGACAACCGCAATCGTTCTGCGGAAACCTGAACACAGCTAACCTCGTTGCGAAGAAATTTCATGTGAAACGTCTGATTTCTTTCGACGTACATATCGCGACAAGTATTAGCGCAGAGATGCTGAAACTTCTTGATTCCGGAAAATGAACTGTGATTGCTTCTCTATATTCGGAAGCACTGCAGCAATTACTTCGCTAATTTGCAGACACGGACAACCAAGCATCATTTCCTATGATTACTTTCATGTGAAACGTTTGATATTCCCTTCCGAAGCAGAACGGGAACATGTCTTCATCTAAGTTCGACTGATTGACCGATTCCGGGTAATTGTTTCACATGAAATCTATATACTGCTGTTCCTTCATAAGAAACTTTCGAATTGGCTTCCCTGCATATTTTCAAACATGAAGGAGAGGCCTGCTTTCGTGGGGTGTTTTCCAAAACAACAGTCGTTGCTTCAAATCATCCTCTGCACAGAACTCGGGACAATATTGTCTCGTGACTAACTCCGTGTTGTTTCTGAGAAGGAAGATTCCTCCATGAATGAACGCATTGAGTCCGCAGCAAACCGAGAATTCGCGGTAGAAGATAAACTTCGGTACAAACAGTCGAAGGTATTGAATCATTCGTAACTTTTTCCGAACGGTCAAACTGAACGGATTGCCGTGATTTTCATGTACTTTTTATTGCTGTTACCGGCAAAAGTTTATACAAGGAAAATGTTTCACGTGAAACATTTTCCTTGAACTTAATCCACTCTGTGGCGACATCTTCTTATACCAAAAAAGCTGAGCCTCCGATGTGAGGTTCAGCTCTTATACACACTCAGGATTTCCGTGGCGAATGGCACAGCGGCTCTTTGGCCGGCATACCGGCCTTTCTCGGATACACAGAAGGTGTTTCACGGTATTTGCGTATCACCACCAGGCTGCGTTCTCCCGCATCCTCCGGCAAAGAAAACGAAATAACCTGCTCCGGCTCGCCGCCAAGTTTCCGGATAGCGTACTTCGCATCCGATAATTCCTCTGCGATATCACCGGCCTTATAGGCAATCATCCGGCCACCTATTTTTACAAACGGAAGACAGAACTCAGAAAGAACAGAGAGACGTGCAACGGCCCTGGAAGTACAATACTCATATGTTTCACGTTGCTCTGTCTGACGTGCCAAATCCTCAGCTCGCGCATGAATTGCTACGGTATGGAGATTCAGTCCGAGCTTCTTGATTTCGTCTGTCAAGTAAACGACTCTCTTATTTAAACTGTCCATTAGTGTTAGCTGTAAGGCCGGAAATGCAATTGCGAGAGGAATACCGGGAAAGCCCGCCCCGCTCCCCAGATCCAGCAACTTCGCATGTTCCGCGGGAAAGTCAGCGAGAAGACCGGCAGGTGCAAGGCTATCCAGATAATGTTTCACAATCACTTCCTGCGGCTCTGTAATTCCGGTTAGATTCATGACCTTGTTCTTTTCCAGCATATCTTCATAGAAGATTGCGAACTGTTCCATCTGTCCGTCTGAAAAAGACAGCTTTTCTGTGCCGGAAAAGCCTTTCAGAGCTGTCCGCATATCACGGACAAACAATTCTCTTTCTTCCTGTGTCATTTTCTATCCTCCTTTCGGGACGGATGTGCCTCCAGCCATACCAGCAAGACAGAAATATCTGCCGGAGATACCCCTGAGATTCGAGAGGCCTGGCCGATGGATCTCGGCTTCAATGTGTTCAGTTTCTGAACAGCTTCGAGGCGAAGGCTTCCGACCTCCTCGTAGTTCAGATTTTCCGGCAAAAGTTTATGTTCCAGACGCTTGAACTGCTTTACCTGTTGTTCCTGGCGGCGAATATAGCCTTCATATTTGAGTTCGATGTTCACCTGTTCCGTCACAGCCTGTGGCAAGGCCTTCCGCTCCGGATCAAGCGGCGCAATCAAATCATAGTTGAGCTCAGGACGCTTGATGAGCTCCGCAAGAGAAATTCCTGTCTTCAGCGGTGTCGACTGCAATGCCTCCAGAATCTCGGCATTTTGAGAACTCGCGCCGATATGAGTCTCTGTGAGACGCTTTATTTCCGATGCGATTGCAGCGCGCTTTGCCCGCAATCCGGAAATCTTCTCCTCACTGACCAATCCCAGCGCATATCCCCGCTCCGTCAATCTCAGATCAGCATTATCCTGGCGCAAGAGCAATCTGTATTCCGCACGAGAAGTCATCATTCGATACGGCTCATGGCTCTCCTTTGTCACCAGGTCATCAATCAAGACACCGATGTAAGCTTCCGCTCGTGTTAAAAGAAACGGTTCTTTCTCAAGGACCTTCTGTGCCGCATTGATGCCCGCCATCAATCCCTGTGCAGCCGCTTCTTCATAACCCGAACTTCCGTTCAGCTGTCCCGCTGCAAACAACCCCGGGATTTTCTTGAATTCCAGCGCAGCCGTCAGCTGTCTCGCATCAATGCAGTCATACTCAATCGCATACGCATTTCGGACAATGACGGCATGCTCCAGCCCCGGCGTCGCATGAATGACTGCATACTGCACATCCTCCGGCAGGGAAGACGACATTCCGCCAAGGTACATCTCATCGGTATAAAGTCCCTCCGGTTCCACAAAGATCTGATGTCCCTCTTTATCCGGGAATTTCATCACCTTATCCTCAATCGAGGGGCAGTAGCGCGGTCCTGTTCCGTGGATGCTGCCGTTGTAGAGCGGAGAGCGCGAGATATTTTCCTGAATCAGACGCTTAACCTCCGCCCCCGTGTGTGTGAGCCAGCAGCTCACCTGTTCACGCTGTACCGTTTCCGGATCCGTATCAAAGGAGAAGGGGACGACCGGAACATCTCCTTTCTGTTCCTCCATCTTGGAATAGTCCACGGTTTTGCCGTCCACCCGCGCAGGTGTGCCCGTTTTAAACCGCCGCATTTCAATGCCAAGTGACAGAAGAGAGGCCGTGAGATGGGTGGCTGCCTTCAGTCCGTTGGGGCCGGTCGCCTCGCTCACCTCACCAAACACACAGCGCGCATTGAGATAAACCCCTGTCGCCAATACCACAGCCCCGCCGTAATAACAGCTGCCGGAGACTGTTTTTACACCGATGCACCGTTTTTTCCCCAGGTTATCCACAGCATCCTCTGTTAAAATTGTGGATATCTCAGCCTGACGAATGGTAATGCGTGGATTTTGTTCCAAAACCCGCCGCATCTCCCCGATATATGCCTGCTTATCCGCCTGCGCGCGCAGCGAGTGGACGGCAGGCCCCTTCGATTCATTCAGCATACGAGACTGGATAAACGTCTTATCGATGACATGTCCCATCTCTCCGCCGAGCGCATCCAGTTCCCGCACCAGATGTCCCTTGGATGTTCCTCCTATATTCGGATTACAGGGCATCAATGCAATCGAGTCCACACTCACGGTAAATATAATCGTTGTGAGCCCCAGTCGAGCCGCTGCCAGCGCCGCCTCACAGCCGGCATGTCCCGCGCCGACCACAATCACGTCATATCTTTCTTCTATCATTCCGTTTACTTTCCTGTGCAAAACTTTTCAAAAATACGATTGACCACATCGTCTTCCACACTGTCTCCGGTCACAGTACCCAGTGCGCGATATGCCGCCGCCAGATCTATCGAAAAGAAATCCTCCGGCATCCCTGCCGCAATCGAGGCCTCCACATTGCGCAAACTTTCCTTTGCCTCCGTCAGAGCCTCCTTGTGACGCGCATTGATTGCGAGTTCCTCACTCTGATTGTCAAATTCACCGCCGAAGAAGAGTGCAGTCACGGCCCGCTCCAATTCCTCCAGACCGTCTCCGTGCCGCGCCGAGAATGAGAGAACGGTTGCGGCGCCGCAATTCTGTATTTCATCTTTTGAAATCTGTTGTGATAAATCAGCCTTATTCAACAGAACAATGGTATGCTGCGCTGCGGCATAGGAGAGAAGAGCCCGTTCTTCCTCACAGAGCGGCTTGGATGCATCGAGTACGAGCAGAATTAGGGCTGCGGCTGCGGCTGCCTGTTTGGCACGCGCCACACCTATCTGTTCGATTCTGTCTTCGCTCTCCCGGATTCCCGCGGTGTCCGATAATACGAGCGTAAGTTCTCCGAGTCTGACCTGTTCTGTCAAGATATCTCTCGTTGTACCGGCAATCTCGGTCACAATGGCGGACTCCTCCCGCGTCAGTAAATTCATCAGCGAAGATTTTCCGGCATTGGGTAAACCCAAAATGACAGTCGGAATTCCCTCTCTCCGGAGTTTTCCGTTATCCGCCGTCCGGAGCAACTCTTCAAGCGACTGTATAAAGCCATGAATGCGCTCCTCGAGCTTGTGCGGATACCCCGTTAAATCATAATTTTCGGGATCATCCAGCGCAGCTTCAATCCAGGCCAGCTCATCCAAAATACCTGTTCGAATCACAAGAATTTTTTCCGACAATCTGCCGTCCAGCTGATTAACCGCCGCCCGCAACGCATGGGAATTCTTTGCCTGAATCAAGTCCATAACGGCCTCCGCCTGGCTCAGATCCATGCGTCCGTTCAGAAACGCCCGTTTTGTAAATTCTCCCGGTTCTGCCATTCTCGCACCGGCTGAAAGCACAGCGTTTAAAACAGCCTGCAGCAAATAAAGACCGCCGTGACAATTGATTTCCACGCTGTCCTCCGCTGTGAAACTGTGCGGCGCGCGAAAGACTGTCACCAATACTTCATCCAGGATGATCGACCGCTCTTTTACATGCCGGTAATGCACCGTATATCCGGCCGCCTCCGAAACAGGACGATCCAGAATGCGGTCCGCAATCCGGAGTGCTTCCGGACCGCTGATTCTCACAATCCCGATGCCTCCCTCTCCCAATGCGGTCGCAATCGCTGCAATGGTATCCCGTTCTTCTCGCAAACTTTTCTCCTCTCTGTCCGAAAAATGAAAAGCTGTCAGCAACTATTCTGCCGACAGCTCCTCACACTTATTTGATTGACTCTTCTTTTTTCTGCCTGTCGGCGTCTTTTCGGAGGGTAATGACAACATGGCGCTTCTCACCTTCTCCTTCGGAATGTGTTGTCACATAGCGATCGCGCTGCAACGCGGCATGAATAATACGTCTCTCATTCGGCGTCATAGGATCAAGGGCCAGCGACTTACCGCTCTGTTTTACGCGGCGCGCAGCATTTCTGGCAAAGCCTCTCAACTTGTTTTCCTGCTTTTCCCGGTATGAGCCAATATCAAGTTTGACACGCAAGAAGGCATCCTGCTGCTTGTTTACGACATGCCCCAGCAGATACTGCAGCGCATCGAGGGTCTGTCCGCGTTTTCCGATCAGTGCGCCCAGGTTTTCACCGCGAACTCGGAAAAACAATGTCTTCTCTGCGGCACGGCTATCACTCTCTATCTCTGCCTCGAGCTTGAGCGTTGCAAAAAGCTCCCACAAAAAGACGGTTCCACTGTCTTTTCCTGCCTCAAGAGCAGCCGTAATCCCTGTTTCGGCACCGAGCTTTTTGTTCTCCTTCGGCACTTCCGGTGCTTTCACAGCTTTTTCTTCTTCTGCCGTGACTGCCGTTTCTTCAACTTTCCTGACTTCCTCCGGTGCTTCCGCACCGCTATCTGCCACCGGAATCGCTTCTTCTGCTTTTACTGCTTCTTCGACAACCGGTTCTTCAAAAGCAGGCTCGTCGGTTTGGCTTTCCTGTCTGATCGGCTCTGTCTTCAAAACCGCACGGAGCTTCCAGGGTTTACTTCCGATGAATCCCAGCAGACCCGCACTTCCCTGTTCCAGGACGGATACTTCCAAGCGCTCGCTCGTTGTCCCAAGCTCCAGGAGAGCCTTTGTCAGTGCTTCGTCATAAGTCTTCCCTGTCACAGTGACTTCAGTTTTCATTGCCGTTCTCTCCGCTCGAGATATTGCTTTCTTTATTTTTCTTGTTTCTGCGCTTCTCAGCTAACCGCTCATCGTACATTACGACCATATTCGCCTTGGAGGCAAGTGAGCCGGGCTTCGCATTCTTCTGATAGTAAGCCGTCGATTCCTCGACCTGCTTTACTGTCCTCTCTGTGCGCTGACGCTGGCGCTCTTCCTCGTTTTTCTCCGCTTCTTCCTGTCGCTTTACCTCGCGGAGAAGTTTATCCGAGTTGCTCTTTACCAGCGCCGGATTCTTACCTTCACGGATGGCCTTTTCATTCGCCTTTTCCGTATTCTTTCTCACAATCTCGTCGACATCCATCTTATCGAGCTGTGCATTGATGACGAGCTGCTGAATCATACGGCAAAGTCCGCTGGCAACCCAGTAAATACCGATACCCGCGGGGAGCGTAAAGCAGAAGAAGAGTGACATGATCGGCATCATCGTATTCATGCTCTGCATCTGCTGTGCCATCATGTTGTCCTCATCAACCTTGGCTTTATTGTTCTTTGTGCCTGCGGTCATGAGTTTTGCGGAATACCACTGGACAGCGGCCGAAAGGACCGGAATAATCCAGGCTAAATTCGGATGATCGATGCCCTGGAACGGCGGTGTCGCCAGATTGACTCCCAGGAAATAGTTCATCTTTGCGATTTCCGCCGAAGCTGCGGAAATCGTAGAGGACAGCGCCGGATAAGCCTGCTCGAGGCTGCTCCACTGTGCGGGCGTAAACTTATAGAGGAGATCGATTACGTTTTGCACCGTCGCGGCATCCGTAATCGGCGGCTTTACCTTCGGTGCCAGCTCCGTCAGTGTGCTCACAAAATTATTCTGCTGCATCAACGGCGAAGCGACGCTCTCAAAGACTTTATAGACCGACGGCACATAAGCGGGAATCTTATAGATAACCTGGTACAGGCCGAACAGAATCGGCATCTGAATCAGCAGGAAGAGGCAGCTGCCGCTCATGCTCGTCCCGTACTTCTGATAAACCGCGCGCGTCTCTGCCTGCATGCGCGCCATCGAAGCCTGATCTGTCTTTCCCTTATATTTCTTCTGTACCGCCTGAAGTTCCGGCTGCATGACGCTCATCAGCTTGGAAGACTTCTGTTGAGACACGGTGAGCGGCCACATCAGCAGGTTCGTGATAACGGTAAATAAAATAATGCTGAGGCCGATGTTGGTAATTCCGAACTGGCTCGTAAAACGAAACAGCGCGTCCATAATCATGCCCAAGACAAAAGCAACCTGTCCGATAATCGGCACGGATGACTTGGTTAAAAAGATGAGTTCCAAAGCTTGCCTCCTATTATTTCGGTTTTACGGAACCGGGTCATATCCGCCCTTAGAAAAAGGATTGCAACGCAAAATACGGAAGAGTGCTAACTTTCCACCCTTCCATGCGCCATATTTTTCAATTGCTTCCAGCGCATATTGCGAACAAGTCGGATAAAACCTGCAATGACAACGCCATTTGTAAGGAGAGAGTGCCCTCCGATAAAAACGAATCGAGCAGAGCAAAATTTTCTTCAGCACCTTGTCTCCTCTAAAATTCCCTGAGCCCTGCAAAGCTTCAAAAAAGAAGCCTCCAATGTACGGTAATCCTGCTTGGCACCGTCTTTTCGCACGACGAAAATCAAATCACAGGGTGATGTGAACGTATGGCGGTGTAATCGAAATATCTCGCGCAAAACTCTCGTCACGCGATGTCTTACAACACTGTTTCCAATTTTTTTTGATGCACTGATACCAATGCGCGAGTCTCCCGCAGAACGGTGACACAGATAGAGCACCAGATTACGGTCAGCTCTGGTTCTGCCGCTCTCATAAATCTGTCGGAATTCGCAATTAGCTTTGATCGACGGAAAGCGTCTCATTCCTCTTAATCCTTTGCATTCATATAATTTCAAGTGCACAGACAAAGCGAAAAAGAAAGGGGTCGTCGTCAGACAACCCCATTGTTCTTCGACGC
>ERZ773267.610-NODE-610-length-22996-cov-6.626825_pt1 | contig 22996 bp, 18 predicted proteins | sample MGYA00511959_ERZ773267 | MGnify/ENA primary metagenome ERZ773267 (study PRJEB29015, sample SAMEA2738165) | human oral metagenome | biome: human oral; feature: human-associated habitat; material: saliva | place: China | collected 2240 ... | reverse complement strand
TGGATGCCTAAATACACAAAATTTGCTAGTATGGAAAAGAGATATGGCTAAAAGAATAGATATATTAGAAGAAAAATTTTTAAACACAATTAAAAACAATAATTTAATAAATGAAAATGAAGTAATAGTAGTCGGGGTTTCAGGAGGTCCTGACTCTATTACTCTTTTGGAATGTTTAAGAAAATATCAAGAAAAATTAAAAATAAAAAAAATAATAGTTGCACATATAAATCATTTAATCCGTAAGGATTCCACAGAAGATGAACAATATGTGGAAAAATATTGTGAGAAAAACAATATAGCATTTTATGCAAAAAGAATAGATGTAGAAAAAATAGCAAAAGAAAACAAAAAAGGCACAGAAGAAACAGGTAGGGAAATAAGATATCAATTTTTTGATGAAATAATGACAAAAGAAAATGCAACTAAAATTGCAATAGCACATAATATGAATGATAATGCAGAAACAGTTTTGTTAAATTTAATAAGAGGAACTGGAATGTATGGGCTAGAAGGAATACAGCCAATTGAATATAACAAATTTATAAAGCCATTAATAAATTGTCAAAGAAAAGAAATTGAAGAATATTGTCAAAAACAACAATTAAATCCAAGAATAGACTCAACAAACAAGGAAAATACATATACAAGAAATAAAATCAGAAATCTAATTATTCCAGAGCTAACTAAAATAAATCCTAATATAATAAAAACGCTTCAAAGGACAACGGAAATAATAAAAGAAGAGAATTCATATATAGAAAAACAGGTGCAAATAAAATATAAAGAACTTGCACACATAAGTAAAAAATGTATTGAATTTTCTTTAAAAGAAATAAGAATAGAAGATAAAGCAGTTCAAAAAAGGTTAATAAATAAAGCAATTTCTGGATTATTAAACAGTACAAATAATATATCAAAGATAAATATTGATGATATTATAAAAATGATAGAAAGAAATATAGGAAATAAGACAATAAAAATAAACAAAAAAATAGAAATTTTAATAAAAAATAAAAAAATTTTTATCAACTTAGTACACTAAATCCGTAAGAAAAACTCAATATTATCAATGCTTTTAGAGAAAAAACTTTTAAAAAAACTATTGCAATACCAAAATTAATATGCTAGATTTTTAAATAGAAAAAACAAAGGAGAAAATCATGAGTAAAGTAAAAACTGGTTTATTATGGTTAGTAATTATAGTACTAGTTGCATTTTTGGTACCAGCTGTATCAAATCCAACAAGTAACAAAATTACTTATGCAGAATTAATATCAAAAATAAAAAATAATGAAGTAACAGATGTTGCAATATCTTATGATAAAGAAACAGCAAGAGTAAAATTAAAAAATGATGAAACAATAAAAAGAGTAAATATTTCAGATATTGAAAATTTAATGACAAACTTAAATGAATCAATGCAAAATGGTTCAGTAAAAGTAAGTACAGATAATCAACCATTTTTAGAAACAATATCAAACTGGATATTACCAATATCATCAATTGTTCTAATATTTATGCTATGGACAATGCTAATGTCATTTACAACAATGCGTCAAGGTGGTGGTCAAGGAGGCCAAGTCGCATTTGGAAAAAGTAAAGCGAGAATGATAAATCAAGAAGATAAAACAAAATTAACTTTCAAAGACGTAGCAGGAATAGATGAAGAAAAAGAAGAGTTAGAAGAAGTAGTAGAATTTTTAAAAAATCCTAAAAAATTCACAGATATGGGAGCAAGAATTCCAAAAGGCGTATTATTAGTAGGACAACCAGGAACAGGTAAAACTCTATTAGCAAAAGCAGTAGCAGGAGAAGCAGGAGTACCATTCTTCTTTATAAGTGGATCAGACTTTGTAGAAATGTATGTCGGTGTAGGAGCATCAAGAGTAAGAGACTTGTTCCAAGAAGCAAAAAGAAATGCACCATGTATCATATTCATAGATGAAATAGATGCAGTAGGACGTCAAAGAGGAGCCGGAATCGGTGGAGGACATGATGAAAGAGAACAAACATTAAACCAAATGTTAGTTGAAATGGATGGATTCTCAGCAAATGAAGGCGTAATAGTATTAGCAGCAACAAATAGGCCAGATGTATTAGATAAAGCATTGTTAAGACCAGGAAGATTTGATAGACAAATAGTAGTGCCAGCACCAGATGTAAAAGCAAGAGAACAAATATTAGCAGTACATAGCAAAAAGAAAACATTTGCAGATGATGTTGATATGAAATTAATTGCAAAAAATACATCAGGATTTGTAGGAGCAGACCTAGAAAATTTATTAAATGAAGCAGCATTGTTAGCAGCAAGACAAGACCATAAAGCAATTGAACAAAAAGACATTGAAGACGCAATGGTAAAAGTAACAATGGGACCAGAAAAAAGAACAAGAGTAAGATCAGATAAGGAAAAAAGACTAGTAGCATACCATGAAGGTGGACATGCAGTAGTAAGTAAATTCTTATCAACACAAGATCCAGTACATGAAATATCAATCATTCCAAGAGGAATGGCAGGTGGATACACAATGTATAGACCATCAGAAGATAAATCATTCATATCAAAAACAGAAATGGAAGAACAAATTATATCATTATTAGGTGGACGTGTAGCAGAAGAAATAGCAATTGGAGATATTTCTACAGGAGCAAGTAATGATATTGAAAGAGCAACAGCAATAGCAAAATCAATGATTACAAAATATGGAATGAATGAAAGATTAGGAACAGTAACATATGGTTCAGAATCACAAGAAGTATTTTTAGGAAGAGACTTAGCACAAGAAAAAACATATTCAGAAGAAACAGCTGCAATAATTGATGAAGAAATCAAAAAAATGATTGCAACTTCATACCAAAGAGCAAAAGAATTGTTAGAGCAAAATAGAGATAAACTTGATGCAGTTGCAAAAGTATTAATTGAAAAAGAAAAAATTACAGAAGAAGAATTTAATCAAGTTTTTGAACAAAACTAATTAAAAGAAGCATTAGCAAGAGCTAGTGCTTTTTTCATCTTTATTGACTAGAAAAATGCACTTTAAGACAAGTAAAATTCACAAATAGTAAGATAACTTATGTTGATTTTAAAGTTTAAAATATGCTAAAATCAAATAAATCGAAAGAAAAAAATGAGGAAAAATAATGACCAAAAAAATATCTCCACATAATAAGAACAATAAATTAAAAATAGTGTCAAAAAATGAAAATATTAAATCTTCAGCAATGAGATTAAAAACAATTGTAATTACAGTATTACTGTTATTTATGATATTAATAGGAAGAATTGTATATATAGAATTCTTTTATACAGTAGATGGAAAAAAATTAAAAGAAAAAGCATATCTACAATCAACACAAAATAAGATATTAACTGCTAAAAGAGGAACAATATTTGATAGAAATGGAAAAACATTAGCATTAAGCGCAGATGTAGACACTATTACTGTAAATCCGGCATATTTAAAAGTAAATAAGAATGCAGTTGTAGATCAAGTAGCAACAAATGAAAAAATAGCAAAAATAGCAGACAAAATAGTAGAACTATTCGGAGCAGATAAAGATACTATCATAAATAAATTAAAAAGCAATAAACCAACAGAAACATTAGTATCAAAAGTTGAAAAAACTAAAATTGACGAATTAACAAAATGGTTAAAAGAAAATAAATATACTTCTGGAATAAATATAGACCCAGATACGAAGAGATACTATCCTTATAATAATTTAGCATCACATGTAATAGGATTTGTGGGATCAGACAATCAAGGACTAGAAGGAATTGAAAATAGGTATGACGTCACATTAAGAGGAAAAGAAGGAAGGTTAACAACAGCAGTCGATGTAACAAGAGACGAAATACCAGATAATCATCAAGAATATATAGCGCCAGAAAACGGAAGTAATTTATATTTAACAATAGACTCAAATATACAAATAATAGCAGAAAAATACTTAAAACAAGCTGTTGAAGAAAGTAAAAGTGAAAAAGGTGGAAATGTCATAATAATGAATCCAACAAATGGAGACATATTAGCAATGGCAACATATCCCGATTATAATTTAAATACACCAATGACAATAACAACAATGAAACAAGACGAATATAATAAATTGTCAACACAAGAACAAACAAATAAGTTATATCAAATGTGGAGAAATAGAGCAGTAGTAGATACTTATGAACCAGGATCAACTTTTAAAACAATTACAGCAGCAATAGCATTAGAAGAAAATTTAGCAAAAACAGACACTCCAGGAGATTTTAATTGTATAGGTTATGAAGAAATCGCAAACACAAAAATAAGATGTACTGCAGTTGCAGGACATGGAAAAGAAACTTTAAGACAAGCTTTAGAAAACTCATGTAATCCAGCATTAATGCAATTAGGAAGAAGAATAGGAGCAGAAAAATTCTATAAATATCTTAAAGCATTTGGAATGTTTGAAAGTACAGGAATTGATTTACCAAGTGAAGGAAATAGCACATTTTGGCCAGAAAATAAAGTAGGCCCAATAGAATTAGCAACAATGTCATTTGGACAAAGATTTAAAATTACACCAATACAAATGGTACGAGCAGCATCAGCACTAGCAAATAATGGAGAATTAGTAACACCAAGACTAGTAAAACAAATTGAAAATACAAACACAGGAACAATTACAGAAACTAAAATAGATAATGTAAGAAAAGTAGTATCAAAAGAAACCTCTGATAAAATAAGAGATATGATGCACTCAGTAGTAGAAAATGGTGGTGGAAGAAATGCTCAAGTAAAGGGATATGAAATTGGAGGAAAGACAGGAACATCAGAAGCAGATCCAAATCATCCAGAAGAAGGATATGTATCATCATTCTTAGCAATAGCACCAGTAGAAAACACAAAATTAACAGTATTATTAACACTATATAAACCACAAGTAAAAAATTATTATGGTGGTCACATTGCAGCACCAGCAGTAGCACAAATGCTAAGTGAAATATTACCATATTTAAATATTCCATCAAATATATCAACAGATAATGTACAATCAGCAAATATAACAGTACCAAATGTAACAAATAAAAAGATATCTGATGTAAAAAAACAATTAAAAGAACTTAAATTACAGCCAGACACAAAAGCACCAGATGATGAAATCGTCAAAGAGCAAGTCCCACCATCAGGAACTAAACTAATGGAAAACGGAATTGTAAAATTATATACAAATGAATATAATACAAGAGTATCAAAAGAAGTACCAAATTTAAAAGGTAAAACATTACAACAAGCAAAATCAGAATTAGAATCAAGAAATCTAAACATTTCTGCAGAAGGCACAGGAATAATAATCTCACAAGAAATAACATCAGGTAAGCAAGTAGATGAAGGAACTGTAATAAGAGTAAAATTGCAAGAAAAAATATCAAATTCACAACATTAAGGAAAACTTATGAATATTTATGAAGAAACAAAATTTATAATGAAAAAATATAATGTTCACGCAAATAAAAAATTAGGGCAAAACTTTTTATTTGATGAACAAGCATTAGAAACAATAGCAAATGACGTAGATAAAGAAGATACAATAATAGAAATAGGTCCAGGACTAGGAACTTTAACAGCAATATTGTTACAAAAAGCTAAAAAAGTAATAGCAGTAGAATTAGATCCAAATATGGTAGAAATCATATCAGACAGATTTAAAATGTATGATAACATTGAAATAATCAACGAAGATATACTTAAATTAGACATAAACAAACTTGCTCCAAAAGCTAAAGTCGTAGCAAATTTGCCATATTATATAACAACCTCAATAATAACAGAATTAATAAAAACAAATATAACAGACATAACAATTTTAATACAAAAAGAAGTAGCAGAAAGAATTTGTGCAACTCCAGGAGATAAAAAAGCAGGAGCAATAACATATTTCGTAAATTATTATGCAGACGCAGAAATAGTAGCAAATGTATCAAAAGAATCATTTATACCAGCACCAGAAGTTGAATCAGCAATTGTAAGAATAAAGAAATTATCAGAGCCAAGAGTAAAAGTAAAAAACGAAGAATTATTATTTAAGTTAATAAAAGAAAATTTTACAAAAAGAAGAAAAACAATAATGAATTCAATATCACAAAATATTGAAAAGAATAAATTATCTGAAATTTTAGCAAAATTAGGCGTTTCTGAAAGTGTAAGAGGCGAAGAATTGTCATTGGAAATATTTGCAAAAATAGCTGATTTATGTTAAAATAATAAACAGAAATAATAGAAAGGAGAGAACTATTGAATCAAATATTAATATCATCAAAAGTATATGTAACAAAAGAATTAAAACGAAAACAAAGAATATACCAAACAATATTTTTAATATCAATATTGGTCATAGTCTCACTATTAGTTTATTATTTTATTGCAGAAAAACAAAAAAATGAAGAAGAATTAGTATCACAAGATATTAGAAGTCAATTAGATTCATCACCAAAAGAAAAAGATGATACACTAATTACAGATAAAGTAATGGTTGTAGCATTAAACTCAGACGAAGATGTATCAGATCAATATGAAGAAAAAGTAGAATTAGAAAAAGAAGATTTAACAACATCTGCATATAAAACCGTATCAGATAAAAATCAAAAAACTAAAAAAATAAAAGCAACAAATGGTCAAACTTATGAAACAGAAGCAATACTAGAATACCCAAGATTAGGAATTAGTTACCCAATATTATCAGAGCAAAATGAAAGTTTATTAAAAATATCACTATGTAAATATTGGGGACCATCACCAAATCAAGTAGGTAATTACTGTATAGTAGGACACAATTATGCAAGTGGAAAAATGTTTGGAAAAGTACTAGGCGCAAAAATAGGTGATACTTTCACATTATCAGACATTAATGGAAATACAGTAACATACAAAGTATATGACATTTACAAAGTTGATCCAGAAGACGTAAGATGTACTAGCCAGTTAACAAATGGAAAAAAAGAAGTAACATTAATAACTTGTAAAGAATACGGAACAAAAAGATTAATAGTAAAAGCAAGAGCTATATAAAATTAATTATTTTTATTGACAATCTAAACTTAAATAATGTATAATAAACAAGTATTTAGGTGAAATAGATTCCCATACAATAAGTTTTATTACTGGAAGGAGGGGAAAAAGAGATATGGCAGAGATTAGAGTAACTAACGGAAATATAGAAGATGCAATAAAAAGACTTAAGAGACAATGTGCTAGAAATGAAATTTTACAGGAGGTACGTAAGAGAGAATCTTATGAAAAACCAAGTGTAAAAAGAAAGAAAAAGTCTGAAGCAGCTAGAAAAAGAAAATTCTAAAAAATAAGGAGGTGATTTTGTAAAGAAATTGCCTCTTTTTTATATAAAATAAAGGTAGGAAAATAAGTGAAAATAAAAAAGATTGAAACAAAAAAATTTAAAACTAATGTATATGCACTATATTTAACAATACCATTAACGAAAGAAAATGTAACATATAATGCACTAATACCAACAGTATTAAAAAGAGGATGCGAAAAATACAATAATCAACTAGAAATTAGTAAAAAACTAGAAGAAATGTATGATGCGACATTCGGAATAGGAATAACAAAAGTAGGAAATAATGAGGTATTAAAATTTTATTTAGAATCATTAAATAATAACTATTTACCAAACAATGAGGATTTAAGTAAAACATCTATAGAAATGCTTTTGAACATAGTAATGAATCCATATTTGGTAAATGGAAAATTTGACGATGACTACGTAGAACAAGAAAAAGAAAATTTAAAAAAAGTTATTGAATCAAGAAAAGACAATAAAGACACATATGCCACAAATAGATTATTAGAAGAAATGTTTAAAGAAGAACCATATGGCTTATATAAATTTGGAAATATAGATGAAATTGATAATATAACAAGTAAAAAATTATATGAAAAATATAAAGAATTGATAAAAAATTCTGAAAAATATTTATATATTGTAGGAGACGTCGAAAATTTAAATATAGAATCATATAATATTGATGAAAAAGAAATAACAATATCAAAAGAATTTCCAGTTAAAATTTCAGAAAAAGAAAATATAGTAAAAGAACAAATGGACGTAACACAAGGAAAACTTGTAATCGGATTAAATACGCCAAACAATAAACAAGAAGTAATAGCATTATATAATACAATACTAGGAAAAGGAGCAAACTCAAAGTTATTCTTAAATGTAAGAGAAAAGGAAGGGCTTGCATATTCAGCAGGGTCAACATATTTAAAAAGAAATAATGCAATTATCATATCAACAGGAATCGAAGTATCAAAATACAATAAAGCAATAGAAGTAATAAAAAATCAATTAAAAGATATGGAAGATGGAAATATCACTGAAAAAGAAATGAAAGATGCAAAACAATTTATAAATGCAGGATTAAATCTAATCAATGAATCAAGTGAAAATATGATAGAGTATAGATTTGATAAAGACTTATATAACGAAGAAATAGATATTGAAAAATATCGTAAAGAAATTGAAGAAATAAAAAAAGAAGATATAGTTAAAGTAGCAAAACAAATAAAAATAGACACAATATACTTTTTAGGAAATTAATGAGGTAGAAAAATGCAAGAAATAACAAATAATTTAATAAAAGAAAAAGTATTTATTGAAAAATTAGACAATGGGATGACAGTAATGATAATCCCAAAACATGAAACAGATAAAAAGTATGTAATATGGGGATTCAAAATAGGATCAAACGATAATCATTTTATAGATCCAATAACAAATCAAGAAGTAATAGTACCAGATGGAATTGCACATTATTTAGAACATAAAATGTTTGAAAATGAGAGTGGCATAGATAGTTTAATGACATTAATGTCATTAGGACTAGATGCAAACGCATATACAACAAATGACCACACAGCATATTTATTTTCAGGAACAGACAATTTTTATGAAGGTCTGGATGAATTAATGGACTATGTTCAACATCCATATTATACAGATGAAAATGTTGAAAAAGAAAGACCAATAATTAGTCAAGAAATAGGAAAATACGATGATATGCCATCATGGAGACTATATATAAATGCAGTTCAAAATATGTATCATAACAATACAGTAAGAATTGACACAGCAGGAACAGTAGAAACAATAAGCCATATAACTAAAGAAAACCTATATTCTTGTTATAATACATTTTATAATCCAACCAACTCAATAATGTGCATAAGTGGAGATTTTAATTCAAAAGAAATCGTAAGTGAAATAAAGAAAAGGCTATTAAAAAAAGAAAAAATAACCTCAATCAAAAGAATATATCCAGAAGAACCAGAAACAATAAATAGAAAAATAAAAGAAGAAAAAATGGATGTAAACATGCCATTATTTATGATAGGATTCAAAAACAATCTTAAAGACAACAAATTAAAAATGGCAATAGCATCAGATATTATATTAAACTCAATAATAGGAAAATGTTCAGAATTATATCAAGAATTATATAATAATGGAACAATAATGTCAGAACTAGAAGTAGAAAATGAATTTTCAACTAATTATTCACATATTTTAATAGCAGGAGAAACAAAAAATCCAAAAGAAACAGCAAATAAAATAATAGAAACCATAATAAATTCAACAATCACAGAAGAACAATTCGAGCGTAGCAAAAAAAGAGTTTATGGCGAATTAGTAAAAGAATTCAATGATGTAGAAGACATTGGAAGATTATTCTTACAATCAGCAATAAAAGGATATAATGGCTTTGACTACATAACAGAATTAGAAGATATAACTTTTGAAGAAATTCTAAGATATCAAAAAGAAATTTTTAAAGAAGAAAATTCAACTATATCAATGATAATAAGTAAATAATATTATATATATACTTTTATTTAAATTGAAAGAAGAATTTAAAAAAATGAAGGAAATATTTGGAGTTGATAAAGTTGAAAGGGGAAAAATAGATTGAGATTATTGCAAAAATAATAAATTAGAAAATCAGCAATAGAAACATAATAGAAGATATTAAAAATTGAGTAAATGTTAATATTTTCTTTGATTCAGTGTAACTTATTGTTTGTCTCGCTAACCTAGGAGGAGTTAATACTCCTCCATTTTTTATAAAAAATTAAGCATAAAAGAAATAAATAATTGACAAAATATAATGTTTTGTTTATAATATAAGTATAATCTAGTAGGAGGAGATTTTTAATGAAAAAGACTACAATGAATAAGTTTATCAAAATAATTACAGCATTATTTATAATTGCAATGTTAGCTACAATGGTTATGTCAGTATTTGCAGCACCAACGGATGTTTTAGATAAAGTAAAAGGTGATACTGATAAAGCAATGTCAGTAGGAGGATTATCATCAACTATAAAAAATGTAATAGGAGTTGTACAAGTAATTTGTTATTCTGCAGCTGTAATTATGTTAATTTTGATAGGAGTTAAATTTATAACTGCATCACCAGAAGGTAAAGCAGAAATTAAAAAAGCAGCAATTCAATATGTAATTGGAGCAATTATCGTATTTGCTGCAGGAACATTATTAGGAATTATAGCTAATATGTCAACAAGCGTAGTAACATCATCAAACAGCTAGTATATTAGTATGTTTAATAAAAAGTCGGGTTTTTGTTTTAAACCCGACTTTTTATTATATATAATCATATAATAATCAAATTTTCTTTATAATCTTGCAATAATATAATTATTTTTAGTATAATATATAAAATTAAGGAGAATTATATGAAAAAAATCGTATATATTGTTATAAGTGTGTTATTAATTATATTTATGCTAAATGTTACAACAGTAAATGCAATCGAAGATCAGGTATGGAATGATCACTTAGAATATATTCCTATAAAGCCAAAAGGAACTCAGAGTAAAGGAAATTCAAATAATGGATCAGATAATAAAGAATCAGATAATAAAGAATCAAAAAGCTCTGGAAGTAGTAAAGAATTAAAAGGGACAGGCACTGGTGGATCATCAGACTTAAATTTAGATGCATTGGAAAATGAAATAAACAATGTCAAAGGTGGAGATGCAGTAGATGCTGTAAATAAAGTATTGGGAGTTGCTAGCATATTTATAGTTTCAGCAGCAGTTATTGTTGTTATTATGAAAGGTGTGTCATTTATGCAAGCTGCACCAGAAGGAAAAGCAGAAATCCAGAAACAAATGATAAATATAGTGGTAGGCGGAGTAATATTATTCGGAATAAATGGAATAGTAGGTATAATCATAAATGTAGCATCAAAAATGTTTTAAAAATAAGTCTAAAAAGGCTTATTTTTTTTATTTTTAATTGATAATTAGTTTCTAAATTGTTATAATATAATAAATATTAAAATCAAGGGGATATTATGCTTAACAATAAGATAAAGATAAAGATAATAATGATAATTTTAGCAATAATAACAATTTTGGGTATAGGAAATAAAGTATATGCAGAAACATCAGTATCATCAATATTTAGTGGTGGAAGAGAATTCATAGAGCAAGGGAAAAGCAACGCAGGTATTGATACTACTGCTATTGCAAAAGACTTAGGTGGAATTGGTCAAGTGTTTTTAGTAATTGGAATTGGAACGGCAGTAGGAGTTGGAATGTACTTGGGATTTAAGTATATGACAAGTGGAGCAGATGAAAAGGCAAAAGTAAAAGAAAGATTAATTTACTATGCAGTAGCAATAGTTCTATTAGTATCAGCTGTAGGAGTTACTAAGATAATAGTTTCAATAGGCGATTCAATATAATAAACGAATAATATTAAACAAAGGAGAAAATTAATATGGGAAGTTATGCAATACCGAATAATAAATTAAAAGGCGAGGGTAGATTTTTAGTAATTTTTACAACGAAATCATTAATATTTACAGGAGTAGGCGCATTAATAGGAACACCTATATATTTAATATTATCAATATTGGGGTATAAGACAATAGGCTTAATATTAATAGCAGCATTAGCAGTTATTGGTTATTTAGTTGCAACAATAAAATTCCCACAAACAACAGGTAAAATTGGCAGATATTTAGCAGGAGATACATTAGACGAAATAATCATAAAATATATAAAATTCAAAAAAAGTAGAAAAGTATATTCGTATGCAATACCTAGAAAAGAACCAAATTATACAACATCAACAACAATTAATTTTGAAAATATCCTAGGAATGAAAACTAATGTTAACCAAGGAGGTAAGAAATAGTGAATTCACTAAGTCAAATAGAAATGTTAAATTTAATTATGATAGGAATAATAGCAATAATAGGAATATTATCACTATTAGTTGTATTTATCGTAATTAGAATGAGATTAAAAGAAAAGCAAAGAATAGAAGAAAATTCATCAAAAATAATAGGTGAAAAGAATAATAATCAAATCAAAAGAACAAATCTAATAACAAGAGACGGAAAAGAAATTGATTCAATATATAAATTCATGGAGTTTGATTCAATAACAGATAACATGATTATTAGAAAAAATAGAGAACAATTCATAATGGTAATAGAATGTAAAGGAATAAATTATGATTTATTATCAAATGATGAAAAATCAGCAGTAGAATTAGGATTCATATCATTTTTAAACACAATTAGAACACCAATACAATTATATGTCCAAACAAGAAAACTAGATATGAGAAACTTATTAAGTTCATATTCAAAAAGAACAGATGCAATGCTAGAAGAAGTTAGAAAAATAGATGCACAAATACAATTAGCAAGACAAAATGGAAATGAAGAATTAACAAAAAGACTATTATTTGATAGAAAAAGAAAAATGAACATTGTTGAGTATAGTGAATCAATCGAAGAATATACTAATAAAATAAATGATAGCCAATACATGCTACAACAAAAAACATATATAATTGTTTCATATTATGCAAATGAAATTGGAGATACAAAGAAATATTCTGATTTAGAGCTAAATGACTTAGTATTCTCAGAGTTATTTACAAGAACACAAACAATAGTAAATGCATTAACATCATCTGAAATAACAGGAAAAGTATTAAATTCTGAAGAATTAGCAGAATTATTATATGTTGCATATAATAGAGAGTCGTCAGATACATACACATTAAAGAATGCATTAGATGCACAATATGATAGATTATATTCAACTGCAAAAGACGTATTAGAGACAAGAAAACAAGAATTGAAAAAGCAAATAGAAAAAGAAGCAATAAAATTAGCAACAAATAGTATAACAAAAGCAGATGAACAATTAAGAGAAGAAAGAAAAATCAAAGCAACTGAAATTAGAAAAAAAGCAGAAAATATAATGGCAGAATATAAAGACGATTTAAGTAAAGAATTATATGATAAAACAATAAAAGAAATCAGAGAAGCTGATATAAATACTTCAGATATAATAGATATTAAACCAAAGATAAGAAAAATCACAGGCGTTAAATAACAAATGAGGGAGGAATATTATTAATGAGTAGAAACAATGTAAATACTCTACAAATAAAGAACAATGAGGGAATAGAAGCAAGAGGACCATTAACAGATAATATTAAAGATATAAAAGACTTAATAGCTCCTTCAGGTATAGATGCATCAAGTACAAATCATCTTGAAATATTTTCAAACACAAATAAGTATGCTAGAACAATGATAATATCAGTACTTCCAAGAATGTGTACATTCCCAGAGTTTTTAAGAAGTATGTACACATTTGGAGATATAAATGTATCAGTATTTATTAATCCAATAAGTGAAGCAAAATCACAAAACGAATTAAATAAAGTAATTAATACACTAGAATCAGAAAGAATTGTCGCAAGAGACAGAGGAAATATTAATAGAGAGAGTGAGTTAGCTCAAAAAAGACTTGAAGCAGAAGAGTTAAGAGATGCAATTGCAGCTGGAATGGATAAATTGTATGAATCATCAATTATATGTACATTATTTGCATATGATATGGAAGAACTAGATAGAAGAACAGAATTATTAACATCAGAAATGTCAAAAACACTTGTAGAATTAAAAGCTGCATGGGCACAACAAGAACAAGCATTTCAAAGTAATATGCCATTCAATAGTGATAAATTAGGAAAAAAACATACATTTGATAGAAGATCAATGGCAACAGTATTTCCATTTATAAATTCAGACGTAGGACACGAAAATGGTGTACCACTAGGATTTAATAGACAAACAGGATTACCAATATTATATGATAACTTTAGTAACACATTAAGTAACTACAACATGGTCGTATTTGGTAAATCTGGTGCTGGTAAAGGTGTAGCAATCAAAACATTAATAGCAAGATCAGCAGTTTTAAATGGAATTGAAACATTAGCATTAGATGCAGAAGGTGAATATGGAGTAGTAGCAGAAGCATTAGGTGGAGTAAATATAGTAATATCACCAAACTCTGATACAATAATAAATCCATTTGATATTGAACCAGAAATTGTAAAAGACGAAATAACAGGAAAAGAACAAATCGTTCTAAACGTCGAAAACAAAATTGAAGATGTAACACAAATCATATTAACAATGGCAAGAGGAAGTACAAAATCTGAAGATGTAAATGAAGTAACAAAACAAATAATATCAGAAGCAATTGCAGAAGAATATTCATCAATAGGAATAAATAATAATGTAAACAGCTTATATGCCGTAGATCAAAGAAGTAACTCAAGAACAGAATTTTTAGGCAGAAAGAAAAAGCAGATGCCTACAATGACAAGTTGGTATAAAAGAATTGTAAATAATGCAAGAGCAAACACAAACGAAGATTATAGATTTCATTATAGTTATCTAGTAAAAGTAATGAGACAATATGTAAGAGAATATAATGGTCCAATGTCATATTTTGATGGACAATCAACATTTGATTTATTAGATGGAACACAATTTATAAACATGGATATATCACAACTAGAAGAAAGATTTGCCAGACCACTAGCACAACAAATATTGTTATCATGGATCTGGGAAAAATATGTAAAAAAGAATAGTGAAGATAAATCAAAAGCAGGTAAAAAGAGAGTATTAGTTGATGAAGCATGGATGTTATTGCCATTCCCAGAAGCAGTAGATTTCTTAAACAAAATGGCAAGACGTGCAAGAAAAAGAAATGTATCATTAGCAGTAGTATCACAAAGATTTCAAGACTTTTATGAAAAATCAGAAGTGCAAGCAGTATTAACATCATCAGATACAAAATTGTTTTTATCTCAAGACAAATCAGAAATACAATATATACAAGAAGTATTCAAATTAAGTGAAGGTGAAGCATCATTTTTAACAACTTGTGCAAGAGGTGAGGGATTATTTAAAGTTGGCGAACAAACAGCAATAATTGAAATAAGACCAACCAAGAAAGAATTAGAATTTATAGAAACAAACGTAAATAATATGATGCAAAATAAAACAAAATAGAAATAAAAGAGGAGTGAATATGAGAAATAAGATAATAACAATATTAATTTTATTAATTCTAATATTGGAATTTTTCATACCAACTCCTCTTCTTGTCCCTAAATCTATAGCAACAGGAGCAGTAGTTGATGCAGTAAAAGGAGAAAATGCTAGGGATATTCAAGTTAGAAGAAAGAAAAACGGCAATGATAATGTTAAATCATTAATGAAAGACGGTACTGCAACATCAAAAACGGGAACAACTGAAGGTGATGAAAAGGTAAATCAGACAGACGAAGTATCATCATCACCAACATTATTTAGTGGAGCATTTGCAATATTAATAAGCGTATTATCAATAATACCAGCAATGATATCAACATTATTAACATTAGTAATAACAGGCAAAACTTTTGTACCAATAGTTGCAGATAATACAAATGTATTTACAGTAGGTGGTGTATTATCAAACAAATATCAAATATTTGATATAGACATATTCAATACACAACAACCAGATGGAGTGCATAAAGAAATCACGTCATTAATAAGAGAGCAAATTGCAACATGGTATATGACAATCAGGAATTTAAGTGTAATGCTACTAGTAGTAGTATTAATGTATATAGCAATACGAATGTTAATAGGAACATCTTCACCAAGCGAAACAGCAAAACTTAAAGACATGCTAATAGGATGGGTAAGAGGAATATTTTTAGTATTCGTATTGCAATATTTAATAATAGCAATTATAGCAATATCAAATTTAGCAATAAAAATAATTGGTGACTTGGCATCAGAAACACTGTTTGATGTTGAAAAGAAAATAATGCAAAATATATTTGGCACATATTTTTTTGAAGGAAGTATAATAAAACAAATATTCTATTTCTTAGCAATGGTATCAATTATTTGGTATCAATTAAAATTTTGTATAGTATATGCCAAAAGAGCGATGCAAGTATATGTACTAATAATAATTTCACCGTTAATATGCGTTTCATACCCGATTGATAGAATTGCAGACGATAGAGGCCAAGCTTTAAGACAATGGGTCACAGATTTTTCGACAGCCGTGTTAATGCAACCATTCCAATATATGATATATGTATTAATATTTGGATCATTTGATGAAATTATGATAAAAGTCCCATTACTAACAGCAATAGCATTTTATTTGTTAGGAAAATCAATCAAAGTTGCTAAAAAAGCATTACAAATAAAATCAAACGAAGAAATCGACCAAGATTTAGATGAAGTACTAAAAGTAGGAAAAAAGTAGTATATGAAAGAAAAGAAAAATTTAAGAAATATATTAATCATATTAGCAGTAATTATTGTATTAGTTATAATTAGATCTTTAATTAAAGAAAACATAGGAATAAATGTTGAAGAACTATCTAAAACACTCCAAAAGACAGAAACGACTTTATTAAAAGCTGAAAGTGGGAAAGAACAGAATTATAAAATAGATATATACGTAAAATTTGGAGAATATCCAATAAAAGATGATTCGGAAAATAAACAATACTTTGAATATGTAATGACATTAATAAATCCAATATTAAAGAAAAAAACTTTTAGATTAATAGATAAAGAAAAAAACATGATAATCAGGGGAAAGTTTAATTCTAAAGGAATTATAAAATATACCGTAAATAACGACACCAATTATTTTGCAAATATTGTTAGCTTAGAAAATTTTGATTCAATACCAAATGACAATAATTTAGTAGAACCAGTAATAAAGTCCAAAGAATTAATTGATTTATTAAACAACGACTGGAATAGAAATATGTCAAAAACATTAGGGAAAATCACAAGAAGTGTAGGAAATGTGGATTATTATGATAATAACGGATATAGTATTAAGATGATAGATGGTAAAGTGGCAGTAATAATATTTGATAAAAATTATAATAAAGAAGTTTTTGAAGGAATATATCCAGGAATGCCAGAAAATGACTTTAAATATAGAAATATTAACACAAATTCAAGCGATTTATCAACACAAGGATTTGATACAGCCAAATACACAGTATATTATAATGAAAGAAAAGTATTCGTAACTAGAAAAAAGACGTATGATGAAAAGAAGAACATTGAGTTTGAAAAAGCAGTAAATGAATTATTAAAAAATAAAGATTATAATCAATTTTATAAAAAAGCAATAGATATATATCCAGATTTTTATATAAAAAAGATAACAACTGATTCAATGTATATATCATTTCCACTAGAAGGATTTGAAATTAAATACAATTACGCATATTCAAAATCAATAGATAAGGAAACTGGCATATATATATATTCAAATTATAAAGGGAAAATATATTCAAATAAAACTTTAGCAGACATATTAAAAGAGCAAAAAATATATACTAACCAAATAAAGTTGGAGCCTTATAGTTCACAAGAAATCTTAATATATAATATTAAGGAGTTATAAATGAGTAAATTTAGAAAAATATTAGTGATTATATTATTAACATCCATATTAATTGGATTCTTTTGTACTGTAAATGCAGAAAAAATAATATATGATGTAAATTATTTAACTTCGCTAGCTGGAAATGTATATACTTTATGGAATAATTCAAAAGTGGCTGAAAATATAGAATTAAAACAGACATTAGATGGAAATTATACACGACTTCAAGAGTTGATTAATAATGCAAATAACAATAATGACAAGGTGGAAATTGAAAAGTCTGAAATAGATACAATTGAAGAAAATGTAAGAAATGCAGGAAGATTGCTTTTACCAGAAGGAAATCAACAGCAAGGAACAAACACACAAAATAATTCAAAAAGTAATACAAATAACCAACAATCAAGTACAGATACTCAAACAACACAAAATAATAATCAAGCAAAAGATACAACAGATAATACTCAAGAATCATCAGAGTTTGGAGACACATATTATATTCCAACTTCAATAAAAAGAGTAGAAGGTGGAAATATATATAGAGTTCATGCTAGTACGCCTAAGGTACCAAAGGAAAATCAAGTTTTAATATCACCAATGAATAGCGATAAGCGAACATACTATTTATATAGATCTAGTGATGCTAAGTTGCAAAGGACAATGGCTTTTATTGCAGCAGATTTAGCAAATAATGATAATATTCATTATGAATGGGGAGGAAAAAGCTTATCACAAAATTTAAGAAAAAATAATTATACACCAACAGCCATAACACAATCATGTGGTGCAGATTGCTCTATGTTCGTGGCTGCATCCCTTGAAACAGCATTTAACAAAGCTAATACACCTAAAGGACCAATTGAATTTTATACTGACGGAATGAGAGATGCGCTACCTAGATATGGATTCCAAATCCAATATAATAGTGAAAGACATTCAATACCGGATTGGGGGCAAAGTGGAAAATTAGAAATAGGTGATATTTTAGTAGTACCAGCAAAAGAAAGCGAAGCTGAACATGGACATACATTTATATTTTTAGGACCATATTATACTTCAGGAAAAATAGCACCATCAAGTTCAGGAGCTTATGGTAATGGAACATCAGGAGGTTACACAGCCGAAGGTGAAGAAATAGATGATAGACAAAACATTGACGAAAAGAAGTTTAGATTTAGTGGACTTCCAGGAGATGTAACATATGAAGGAGAAATAAATCCAATTAGAAACTTTTTCGCAAAAATAGGCGATTTTATAGATTATTTATTAGGACTAATATTCTTAGTAATAAAAATAATAATAATTGGATTCGTAAATATTGCATATAATATATTTCTATCAATAGTATCATTAATGAAAAAATAGTAAAGGAGGAATTATGAAAAAGCATAAAAATAACTTAATAAAAATAATAATAGCTATTTTAGCTTTATTCATAATTCTAACTAAACCATCATTCGCATTATTAAATGTAGATGATGATCAATCAAAAGTAGAATCACAATTAGGATCAGAACTGAAATTAGGAACAGGAGATGATTCAGAAGAATCCGAAAATACCAGTGAAACTAATACAAATGAAAACCAAAATGAATCAGAAGATAAAAAATCAGTTAAAGAAATAATAGATGACAATGAAAAAGAAAAAATAATAAAAGATGCTAAAAAATTAATAACAATCGATTCAATACTATTTAATGAAGAGCCATTAACAGATGTAAATTTTTTTGAAGATTCAGAAGCTGTACAAGAAATTAAAGAAAAAAATCCCAAAGCATTCATAATCCAATTAAGAGATGGTGTAAAAATGTGGTACTACATTATAAGAAACATTGCAATAATGGTAATGGTCGTTATATTAATGTATGTAGCAATTAGAATGCTATTTAACATGTATACTTCATCAGCAGAAGATAAAGCAAGATATAAAGAAATGATGATAGCATGGGTAAAAGCACTATCAACATTAACAGTAATGCATATCATAATATACGCTGTAATAGCATTTAATACAGATATTATTAGTATGATTAAAGATGTTGCACATATAGATGACCCAAGATTACAAAATTTGAATGTAATTTTACTAGAAAGAGCATTAGACATCAGATTATCAGTATCATTCCCAGCAACTATACTATATGTATTGGTAACATATTTAACAGTACAATATTTTTTCTTATATTTAAAGAGATTTGTAATGGTTGTAATATTAATTGTTTCAGGACCATTTATTATATTAAAAACAGCGTATGAATCAACAGGTAAATCAGTAAGTAAAGCATATTCAAAATGGTTCTATGACCTAATTATGAATGTTTTAGAGCAAAGCGTACATGCATTATTTTTTGCATTATTTGTAAGAAATTTATTTGATGGAGCAATGAATAATTTAGTGGGATTTCTTGTATTCTGGTTCGTATTAAAGTCAATGCTAAAAATAACCAAAATTATATTTAAATTATTTAAATTTAATTCAAAGGCCGGAGCAATGGGATCTGAACCATTAGAACATGGATTAAATGGAATTGCAACCGTAAAACTTGGATCAGAAACAGTAGCAGCATATACATGGATGACAACAAGGCCAGCAATTGCTCTAGGAAAAGCAGTAGGTAAAGCAACATTAGCTACAGGAATAGCAGGAAGCAAATTAATATCAAATAAATTAGCGATAAATAAAGATTTAAATGATCCGAACACAGAATTGATACGTGATAAGCTTGATAAAGTAGTTTTAGGAAATAAATTCGTAAGTAAGTACATATTTGGAGATGAAACAGGCGAAGAAACAGAAAAATTGTTAGAAATAAGAAAAGATGCAAGAAGAGAAAATGAATCTAGTAAATATTCAAAAGAACTAGCAAAAAGTTATATAAGTAATAAAACTGGAAAATTCAAAGCAAAAATTGGCATAAATGCAAAAATGAATGCAATGAAATTAGCAAGGGTAATTGGTGTACCATTTGCATTAATAAAAGACTTAACAGATGGACAAGATATTTCATTTAGAACATTAGCTTTGTTAAAAGCAACAGATTGGAAAAAAGCTAAAAAAGATTATGAAAAGAAAAAAGAAAAGGCAGACAAAAAGGAAAAGAATTATAAGAGCCAAATTACAAATCATAGTGAAATAATCAAGGACAAAGTAAGAGTAAGATCAGAATACAGAAAACTGTTAGCAGAAAGAAAGAAAACAGAATATAAAATACAATCAGAAAACAAAAAGATTAGTGCAGAAGATATTAAAGATAAATTAAGAAGAATTCATTACTTAGATATAAATCCAAATTCTTTAGACAAAATTGTAAAAATTCAAATGGCTGAATTGAACATTGAAAAGAATGAAGATTTAACAAACGCTAAAATAGAATTAATTCTTGAAAGGGTAATAGAAAAGTCAAAATTAGATTATGCAGAAAGACAAGCCGCATTAGAAAGAATAAGTAAAAAACATCAAAATCGTTTCGTTGATGCAGAAGATGAAAATAAGAAAGATGATAAGGAAACAAGCACAAACAATACTTCTAATGAAAATACCAATATTCCTTTACAAACTATTAATATTGAAGATACTAACACCAACACTAACAATAACGCAAATATTATACATGAAGATAATACTGAATCAATTCAAAAAGGTGTAAATAATGATAGAAATGAAGATAATGATAGATATGGTAAATCTGATAGAGGAAATAGATTTATTTCAGATGAAGAAAATGATGACAATAAAGAAGAAAATACAGAAGTAAATGAAAAATCTGATATAAAGAAAACAGCAATTAATATAAATGATATTAGTGAAGCAAGAGCAAAAAGAGAAGGATCTAGATATATATCAGAAGAATTAAGTAAAATATTAACATCTGTCGTAGCAGATGACGAAAACATAGAAAAAATAGGAAACACTATAAATGTATTGAAAGATTCAAATGATAAAAATAAAAAGAAAATAAATGTAAATAAATTTATTGATAATCTATAATTATGAGGGGAATATATGAAAAAAATAATTAAAATCCTAATAGTATTAATAACTATATTTATGATGAGTTCTGGATTGATAAAAAATAATGTGGTATTTGGTACTGGTCAACAAAATGATGATATTCAAATGTATGACAAAAATTATATTGACAACATGGTAGAAAAATTTGAAAAAATAAAAAAAAGAAAAGATTTAGATAAAGGTCAAAAGAAAGAGGCACAAGACATATATAATGCATGGTGGCAAGCTTCACTTGAAGCAAGTCAAAGTGGTGCTGGAGAAGCACAAGTCAAGAATAGTGATAAAAAAGCAACTGATGATTTCATATCAAAATATGATACAAATAATTCTAATAGTAATAATTTGAACAAAGATAGCTCGAAAAATACAGAAAAAACAAGTAATTCTAAATCAAATGCAGAAAGTGCGAATACGCAGAAACAAAGCGACATAAAACAATTTAGTAAATCAGAAGTAACTAGAATAACAGGGCAAATGCAGGAGCAAATAGATAAATTAAAGCAAGAAAACAAAGATTTCTCAACATTGCAAGGAATAAAAAATGAATGGGATGAAAAATGGAGCTTAAATGGAAATAACACAGCAGATATACCAAATGAATTATATTCTAGAACTCAAACAGAATTAAGTAAGTATAATGTAGATATTACCAAAAGTGAAAATAAAAATGGAGATAGTACAGATGATACAGATGAAGATGCTGCAGAAGATGAAAATGATGGGCTTGGAACACCAGGACCACTAAAATTACTTACTACAGCATTAGATGGAGTTGTTGGAATATTATTTTTATTACCTAAGACAATATTTTTAATCATTTTATATACTGTTGGACAAGTAATTAATTTAGCAGCAGGTGGAGAATTTTCAATCGAATCAATCATATTTAATCAAGCTGTAGATCATCCAGTAGAAATAATAAGTATTGATTTCTTCGATTCAAACGGAGATAGTAAAGGTAACACAAAAGCTCTTATACAACAAAATATTGCAACATGGTATGTAGCAATAAGAAATATTGCCATAACAATATTAGTTATAGTAGCAATGTATATTGCAATAAGAATGTTATTAGCAACAACCTCAGAAAAAAAGGCACAATATAAAGAAATATTAATATATTGGGTACAAAGCTTAGCATTAATATTTGTAT
>ERZ773267.605-NODE-605-length-23147-cov-15.411311_pt1 | contig 23147 bp, 26 predicted proteins | sample MGYA00511959_ERZ773267 | MGnify/ENA primary metagenome ERZ773267 (study PRJEB29015, sample SAMEA2738165) | human oral metagenome | biome: human oral; feature: human-associated habitat; material: saliva | place: China | collected 2240 ... | reverse complement strand
CAGACCGCCTTCAATTGAAGAAATACTCACCAAAACTTCGCAAACACGTTGTGTTCACCGAAGTGAAATAAGGGTTCACTACGAATCAATACAGAAGAAAAACGCTGAGTTTTAGCGTTTTTTCTTTTTGTTTAATTCAGTACACCGCAATATATATCATTCAAATCACTACCTTTTTCACTATCTTTTATGAAATAAGGAACTGATAGTCTTCTATAAAAGCAATACCATTATCAAGAAAAAGCTTTTTAAACGCTTTCTCACTCAACTTCCCTAAGTACATGTATTTTGGGGCTTCATCTGTACCACCATCATGAAAATCATGCCCTCTAGAAGTGTAATCATGTGATTCCTCAGCATAATTTCTTGTTTCTTCTTTCATCCAATCTTCAATTTTAACAATTAATATGTTGACATAATATTTTATTATTAATATCGTTATTTTCCATTTTGACAAACTAAAAGTTTTCTTTAAACTCTTTAGCTTGTGTTCTTTTTTCGTTAATCAAATCTATTAAAACCATATAAACTTGATCATCCATTTCTAAAAGAGAGTGCAAAAGTAGACTTTTCAGAAATTCAGTTGAGATTCTTTCATTTTCACTTAGTTCTTGTGTATCAGCAATTGATTTAAAATACACTATCATATCACTTTTTGAAAAAGTTTGATTGAACTTAGCTAAGGTATCAATCATACTATTTAATACAGATATTCTTGCAATTTCCGAATAAGACTCGTTTAATTTGTAAACTTCTTCGTAAAAAAATTTCAACTTTTGGTATTGTAAATGTGTGATATCTAATTCCGACTCTGATTTTAAAAAAATATTTGTCACTAAATCCGACGATTTTACATAAATCTTGCAACTTAAATATTTTGATAAATTTATATAATTGAAGTAAGGATTTATTACACCTTGATTCTCTTGTGTTCCCACGGTCGTACTTTTTGAATGATTACATCTATAGCAAGTTGGTACTAAATTTAAAGGGGTCACAGCAAACTGTGGATATTTCGATTCTGGTAATATATGATCAAGAGTATGTGAAGCATATCCCCACTCGGCATCACAAATCGGACAACTTCTAGGAGTTAATTTATATAATTCTTTTCTAAATTTTGAGTCTTTATCATAAAACTTTTTATATAATCCCTTCATCACAACTTTGTCTATTCCATTTACATTGTCCAACACAGAGGAACTACTTAAATTATGAAGCTTATCACCATATTGAATATATTTATTTTCATAAGTACAAAAAATAGGTAATAACTCATTCTTATTATGAACCTGTAAAATTATTGCTCCGTTATTCGATGGATTATTTTGCATATAACGCAACGCCTCACACAAAACCTCATTAACTCCAAAATTTGGTTCATTATTAATCTTTTGCACTCTTAGCCTCTTCAATCTGTCTAATTAATAGAGCCTCACTCCCCAAAATTCCTTCAATACTTTCAAAATTAAATTCTGAATCCGCAACCGCATCTATTATGTATTTATAAAAACCAGTGTTCCTTAAATCCATACCGAAAATTGTATCGTTTATAAAACTACTATTTTCTCCAAAAGTTTTAAAATTAATTTTTTCAAGGATACTTCTGTTTCCAATCTCATCATTTCGTTGCACATACCATACATTTGTATGAGGAATTTCCTGTAAAACAATCGCAGAATGTGTAGCAAAAAGGCACACTCCATTTTTTTCTTCAACAATTTCATCTATAGCCCTAATATATGCTTTTAACAATGGTGGATGTAAAAACAATTCTGGTTCGTCAATAATCACCAATGTCCTCTCCGAAACATTAGTGATTAAGTTCAATAGATTCAATAATATGATTTTTTGACCTGAACTCAGTCTCTTAATACTATCTAAGGGGAGCTCCTGCTCATCAACTAATTCATTAAGTGTTGAAAACCAATAATCAAATTCAAATTTTTGCAAAATATCTTTTAGTTGCGTTCGATATCTTTTTCCAGCTTCTCTAAACAATCTAAATATATTTGCCGCAATTTCATCACTTAAATCCGAATCAATACTATAATTTAATCCAATAAATTTGTAATATTCGCTATTTTCACTAGTTCTTGGGGGAAAATCTGAATCAAATGGACTATATGATATAAATATCAAATTTCTAAACTGTTCTGATTCAGTTTCCAAATTGACCTCATCTCCTGCAAGGTTTTTAGCAGTTGATTTTTCAGAAAGATATATTTCCGTAACTTCTTTCAATAATTGTGTTTTACCAGAACCATTCCTCCCTACAATTGTGTATAAAGACGATGGAAAAAAATCATCTGGATTGATATTAAAATTTATTAGTTCTTGGTTATCCTCATCCTTAAAACTTACTTGATATTCTTCTTTGTAGCTTCCGCCCAACGTCATCCGATGAAATTGATTTTTTACTTCATTAAAATTATTATTTCTAAAAAAAGAATCTCTAATCAGGTCTCTCGGCCCAAAAGCTCCCATTCGTACATAGTTAAGATCTTGATATAAGGAAGTCAGTTCTGATGTATCATATGCTAAATCTCCAAGCAACATATAAAAATTTTTTCTATCTTCCTCATAAAAAATATCATTAATAAATCTATAATACTCGATATTTCCTAATGAAATAACTTTTAAAGTAATTGTGCCAGCTTTTAACCTGTCAAAAGGAATCAACTCATCTTTGTATGGATAGTAGCTTACATTAATTGATCCCAAATAATTTATCTTGTTATCAAAATAAGCTACAACTTGATATGAAGTCCTAAACCCAAAATCATTCCAGTTATCTTTTGCAAAATAGAAGCCCTCCATACTATCGATACTAAATTCACTGTCGGCCATCGGCCAGCTTCTTGTAAAAAAATTAACCTTACTAAATTCTCTTCTGTCCAATTTCAATATCCTTATTTAAACCAATTAATTTCTCTATGCTATATTCTTTAATTATAAACAATAATATGAACCTAAAAAAGTATTCTATAAAATACAAATGTTAGATCATCATCCTTTGTTGCATGTACGACATTTCCTTATCAAATATGATAAATCTTCTATATATAGCTCTAAGCACTTTTTTCAAATCGGTCCCCTATCATACATTTTCTTTTATGTACTCTTTTAAAAAAATTCTCAGATTAGTTAGTCCTCACTAAAATGTTTTTTCCGTTCTTCCATAAAAGCAATCAGTTCTTTCCGAAAAATTACTTTTTCATCATCAGTAAGACCTTCTGAGTTTTTACGGAATAGAATTTCAATATCTTCTAATTCTTTATTGGTCATTTCTTCTTCAGAATTACCAACCAAATAATCAATTGTAACATTCAAGACCTGAGCAAGCTTGACAAGATTTTCTTGTGTGGGTTTTTTAGTACCACGTTCCCAAGAAGCATAGGCTGGTTGCGAAATTCCTAGTTTTTCAGCTATTTCAACTTGGGTCAATCTAGCTTGTTTTCGTGATTCTTTTAAGCGTTCTGAGAATCCCATAATATTTCCTCAAAAAATTTAAATTTTTTCAAATAATCTCTCGAAAAATATAACTAATAGTTATATTGGTTTTAAAAATAATAACGCCAATCAACTTAGGCATTAAGATCATTGAAAATTGAATAAAAAAGCGCGTCTGACAACCAGAGGACTGACTATCAAACTATACTAAACTTCATATCTTTATTGTAATCTATTTGATAAGTAAAGTCAAGTCCGTTTACGGTTGAAGTTGGGATATAAAGCAAAAAATGTATATTTTTGTGGGCCTACACGCATTTCGGACTTTAGCACTTTTCCGAATAGTAAAGTGAACTGGCTTCGCCAAAAGACGTAAGAGAATCTTAAGGGCATGACAATGACTACCTGATGAGATTGGCTGGGCAAGCGATGGGAATTGATACAATGCACCTTGCTAAACGTCACCACCGTGGAAGGTCTCCTTCCAACCAAATAACTTTTCTTTACTGCTGTCTATCTAATATCTGTCAAAGAAGTAGCATCTTCAGAAGAAGTGTTTTCAAATATTATTACAGATGGCACTGCTATGGGGTTTGGAGTTAGTGAAGAAGAAGTTAAACAATTTAACAATAATTTAGGAACTACTGTAGTAGATGCTAAAAATAATAAATTGATTGGGATAGAATTCTTCACTTTTTCTGATGATGGCAAGGGTTTTTCTGTAGCGAATTTTGATTACGGCAAAAAAGAGTTTAATGATCAGAAAAAAGCTAAAAAAGAGTTCTATAAAAAACTATACGAAGCGTTTAAAAAATAATTTGTGATGACACGACAAACGCGTAAAGAGAAAAGCTCCAATAAATTTTTGAAATACAAAAGATTTGAAAGATTAATTCCATATTTTTCTGAAAGACGCTTTAAGCTGATTCCTTGTTGCCTTAGTTCATAGATTTGAACTTTAGCTTTATAACGCAATTTCATTATAAATACCCCAATGTTAGATTTTTTATGTCTAACTTTTGGGGTGCGGTTCATTTCAAGCGTTTTTTCTTTTTCTTGAATTCAGTACATCGCAATATAAATCAATCGAATCACTACCTTTTTCTCTACCTTTTTTTGAATTAAGAATATTGATTCGGACAATCAAAAGTAAGAGGAACTTCATTATGAGGCTCCTCTTTTTCTATGCTCGCTCCAACATCTATTTTATTATGTGTTATGATAAAGCAGCATATAAATTAATGCCGTCCAGCTTTATTCAGCTCGACAAGCTGGAATCTATTTACTTACGGTATTCCTCTACTTTAGATTCATACTTTTTTAAAAGTTCCCGTGAGTAAACCTTTTCATGTATCGAGTTTCTAACTTCTTTCCAGAGAATAGCCGCAACTTTTAACTTATTAGAATAACAATCGCTCAATTCATCTAAACAAAAGTCTTTTAGAAACTGATTCCATTGGCAAGCCGAACTATCATACTTGGCATAATCTGACTCACCATAATATATTTTAATCATATCTTGAATAGTGAATGTTATATCTTTATCCCTTTTTACTTTTCGCCAAGCCGTTGCCATATCAGCACTAAATTTAAACGGACTAATCCCTGTTATAGCTGAAAAATAATCTCGAAATTTTTGGTTAAAAGAAAAACCACAGTTAAGTAACGGAGTCTCCAAAGTTATCACTTCGACTTGACTTTTGTTTCCTTTACTCAAAAATTTTTCTACTTTATTTCCCCTAAAATATTGTTCGATAATATAGTTCAATTCTTGCTTCGTACATCTATACTCTAATCCAAGGGACTTACAAATTTGTGAAAGTTCTTCTCGATACCAATAGTATCTATTAAATTCTTCAAATGATTTTATATCTCCAAAATCAGGTCTTTTTTCTTTCATATGCCCACCTTAATAAATTCAAATTTGTCATACAATCAATCTACTTGCCAACTTGTAAACCTGTCTTATCTCTTTCCTTTCTAATTTCCAGCTATCAAGCTCAATTTTAATCAACCAAAAATCTATCCGAAGTTTTTATGATATGTGCTGTTTCTTTGACGTCCAAATCATCTGTATACAGCAAATGATTTTTCTCAATATTTTTAGTTAAAAACTCATTTCTTGACTGGATAGATAAATCGCCTGTTCTTTCAATTTCTTCTCTAGAAGAATCTCGGTCTCTAAGCGTTTCTTCTTCTGCTAGCAAGACACAGTATTTTAAGTTTATCTGTTTTGCCTTTAAGAACTCCGCAATTTTCTTAAGTTGTTCCTCAAATATGACGTATTCTATGATGACTGTAATGCCTCGGGCCATGAAATTATTGGTCAGACTGATGACATTATCCCAAAACAAGTCCATGTAATAACCATCATCCTCCCAAGGTGCTACTAGGCCGCTTTTAATCATTAAGTAGATCATGTCGCCTTCTATCACCGCACTTTTGTCAAAAGAGTAAGCTAATTCTTTGCTGACCGTGCTTTTTCCAACACCTGGAGGTCCAGAAACAATATAAACACAATTTTCCAACCTAATACCTCTATCAATTCTAACGGTTCTGATAATAACTGCTCATATTATATCATTATTTCTATCGACTTCAAATCCTTCAAAAAGAGTGTGAAAATGGGTAAAATTTGGAAAAAAGTTCTCAGAAAGCAGCAAGAAAACCCTTTCTTTTGGAAATTTTCATTTTAATGCAATAAATTTTGACAGATGGTCTGATAGCCTTTATAATAGTATTATTATTAGAATTAGGGAGAGTATGTCCATGCCAAGCAATGAAGAGAACAAAGGTATGTTGCGTAATTTTTTAGGGGGCTTTAAGCGTCTTATAAAAGGAGAAGAGCAAGAGGAAGAATCGTCTGCTTCCAATAATAATCAAGGAAGCACCCCGCAGGTCAATATGACCCAAGAAGATAGAGAGAATTTCCTCATTGAGAAAGCTTTGGAATCTATCCAATACTACGACCGCTTAGATGTTATGAATATCGGCGGAGAAGAAGATCCAGACGAATCTCAAGCTGTAGAAAGTGAATCTAGTCTGGCTCAAGAAAAAGTGACAGTCAAGGGTCCATCAACTAGCGAGGCAGATTCTGCTGAAACAAGCCTCTCAACAGCGGCAGATTCTCGGAAAAAACGGGGCTTGAAGAGCGCTGCAGACTCAATATCCTTATCATTGAGTATTGAAAGTAAAAAAGCGTCTCGGAGCTTATCCGTCTCCAAATCACAAACGCAAAGTTTGGCAGTTGGTCAATCTGACAGCAAGGAAGCTGATACTTCTTCCAGCTTATCGATTGCTGAGTCGATTGCACAAAGTTATGCCATCGAACAATCGATCTTTGAAGAAAATAGAGCATCGTTAAGCCTATCTATTTTTGAGTCGGTATCACAAAGCATGGCCGCTGAAGAGTCTATCAGTTCAGATAACGAAGCATCGCTTAGCCTGTCGGTGACGGAATCTATTTCTCAAAGCATCGCGATTCAAGAATCAATCAGCGCGGAAACAGAAGCATCGCTTAGCCTGTCCGTAGCCGAATCTATTTCACAAAGTATCGCGATTCAAGAATCAATCAGCGCGGAAACGGAAGCATCGCTTAGCCTATCGGTGGCTGAGTCTATTTCTCAAAGCATCGCCATCCAAGAATCAATCAGTGCGGAAACAGAAGCATCTCTGAGCTTGTCTGTAGCCGAATCTGTTTCTCAAAGCATTGCTATTCAAGAATCAATCAGCGCAGAAATCGAAGCATCTACTAGCTTATCTGTAGCTGAATCTGTTTCGCAAAGTATCGCCATCCAAGAATCAATCAGTGCGGAAACGGAAGCATCTACTAGTCTATCTGTAGCTGAGTCTATTTCTCAAAGCATCGCCATTCAAGAATCGATCAGCGCAGAAATCGAAGCGTCTATCAGCTTGTCCGTAGCCGAATCTGTTTCGCAAAGCATTGCCATCCAAGAATCGATCAGCGCGGAAACGGAAGCATCTCTGAGCTTGTCTGTGGCGGAGTCTGTGTCTCAAAGCATTGCCATCCAAGAATCAATCAGCGCAGAAACGGAAGCATCTCTGAGCTTGTCTGTGGCGGAATCTATTTCGCAAAGCATTGCCATTCAAGAATCAATCAGCGCGGAAATCGAAGCGTCTAACAGCTTGTCGGTGGCAGAGTCTATTTCTCAAAGCATCGCTATCCAAGAATCAATCAGCGCAGAAATCGAAGCGTCTAACAGCTTGTCGGTGGCGGAATCTATTTCACAAAGCATTGCCATCCAAGAATCAATCAGTGCAGAAACGGAAGCATCTCTTAGCCTGTCTGTGGCTGAGTCTGTTTCTCAAAGCATTGCCATCCAAGAATCAACCAGTGCAGAGAACGAAGCGTCTACCAGCTTATCTGTAGCAGAGTCTGTTTCTCAAAGCATTGCTATCCAAGAATCAACCAGTGCTGAAAACGAAGCGTCCACTAGCTTGGCTGTCGAGGAAGCCGAAGTCTTAGATAAAGCTATTGAACAGTCTATTATCACGGAAAACGAAGTGTCTACTAGCTTATCTATCGTAGAGTCTGAAGCACTAAGTAAAGCGATCGAATTATCAATTAGCGCGGAAAATGAAGCGTCTATCAGCCTATCTGTGGCGGAATCCGAAGCTTTAAGTCGGGCAATTGAACAATCTATTAGCGCGGAGAACGAGGCCTCGCTAAGCCTATCTGTTACTGAAAATGAAATTCAAAGCATCGCAATTGAACAGTCTATCAGCCTAGAAAATGAAGTGTCTTCTAATCTATCTATGGCAGAAGCTGAAGCGAAAAGCGTGGCCATTGAGCAATCTATCAGCTTAGAAAAAGAAGCATCTACGAGCCTATCTATCGCGGAATCACAATCACAATACACAGCGATAGAACAATCCCGCAACCTGGAACAAGAATATTCATACAGTTTGGCAGCTGCGGAATCTAGAGCCAAAAGAGATACTATTGAGCAGTCTACCAGCTTGGAGCAAGAACAATCATTTAGTTTATCTATTGCAGAATCTAAAATCCTCAGCAGAGCCGTTGAACAATCAATCAGCGTCGAACAGGATCATTCATTCAGCATTTACCTTGCCCAATCTGAAGCACACAGCATTATTATTGAGCAGTCTATCAGCCTGGAGCAAGAAGAGTCACGCAGCCTGTCTATTGCTGAATCACAATCACAAAGCATCGCTATTGAGCAATCAATGAGCGTGGAAAGAGAACGTTCAATCAGTCTATCTATCGCTGAATCGCAATCACAAAGAATGATTATTGAACAATCAATCAGTGCAGAGAGAGCCCATTCGATCAGTCTGTCTGCTGCCGTATATCAATCGCAAAGCATGGCTTCTGAGTTCACTACTGTCACACAGAATTTATCAACCTTGGCCATGATTACTAAGAGACATAAAAAATAAGCTCAGAACAAACAGCGAATGAATACTGAAAGGAACTAATATGATTAGAAATATTCTATCAAGTAATGGTAAAAGTCTAGGAATCACCGACATTCTACCCCAGTATGGTGAAGACTATCGTCTCTCTGTCATGGACGGAACAGTTGACTATCGAACAATCCCCCTAGGAGCCTACGATTTGTTCAAACAAGGCTCCAGTAAACAGGATTATCTGGCAGACATTGAAAAAATTAAAACAATGGGCTTCAATACCTACCAGTTAGCCTTTTCATGGACTCGCCTCTTTCCGACTGGAGAAGAGCGGAGACCCGATGCTAAGGTCCTTGCCTTCTATGAGTCAATTATCGATGCACTTCTCGAAAATGACATCGAACCAATTGTAAGCCTGTCTCATTTTGACTTCCCGCTTCATTTGTATGAAAAATACGGAGCATGGAAAAGTCGGCAAATGATTGCTATGTATGAAAAGTATTGTGAAGCCGTTTTGACCCACTTTAAAGAAAAAGTCACTTACTGGATTACCTTTAAAGAAATGAGCGCTCTGTCTTATTTGCCATTCTTGGGCGCTGGGCTACACTTTGACAGCACAGAAAATCAAGAACAACAAATTTGGCTGGCTGCCCACCATCAGCTCATCGCATCCGCAAATGTGGTTAAGCTCGGTCAAACCATCAATCCAACCTTCCAATTTGGTAGTTTGATTACCATCAATAGTGATTCCCACCAAGAAAATCACTCAGCTACCGATGCCTTAGGCCATGAGCTGAACAGACGCAAAAACTACATTTTTACAGATGTGCAGACCAAGGGCCACTATCCAAACCACTTCCTTCGCTACATTGAGCGAAATCAGCTGGATCTGGGCATTACGGAAGAGGATGTCTTCGCCTTAAGAGAAGGAGTCGTGGACTTCATCGCCTTCTCACACTATGCGGCAGAAAATATCCAAGATTTGTTTACCAGCAAATATGTCCGCAAAAATGTAGAAACTTGCCTTGCACAACCTGTCCTTCTTCGGATTGCCATGTCTGAGCTATACGAGCGCTACCACAAGCCTCTCTTGGTCATTGAGACTTGTTCTGAAGTTTCTGACCATCCGCAATTAGCTAAGAACATTCAAGACAACGTTCAAGAAATTATTAAATCCGTTGAAATTGACGGGATTGAGTTGCTTGGCTACACGCCATTTAGCTGGAGCGATGTAAACATCTAGGATTCAGCCCCAAGTTCAAAACATAGAAAAAATCTCCCTGCAAAAGTGGACAGCCACTTATGGGGAGATTTTTGATGTTTTAAAATAGAAAGCAAAGCCTTAATCTTTTCCTTTGCTATCTCTAAAAATCCGATAGCTGGTCTCAGCGACAGGCAGGCCGATGATGGTGTGCATATCGCCTGTAATTGAGCGGATAAAGCGAGGATCCAGCTCCTGAAAACCGTAAGCACCAGCCTTATCCAGCGGACGCTTGTCATGCAGATAGGCCTCGATGACAGGCTCTAATTCTGGGTAATAATCTACAAAGTCCACCTGAGCCACGGTGTAAAAAACTTCTAAAAAACCCTGCATACGTAGGCAGACCGAAGTCACTACATGGTGGCTCTTGCCAAAGTAAGAGCGAAACATCCGACTAGCTTCGGCTAAATCCTGTGGTTTATTGTAAATCTGACCATCCACTACGACGATGGTATCAGCTGAAATATAAAGGGTTTCAGCTTCCAAGTCCAAATCGGACTTGGCCTTGGAAATCTCACAACAAATCTTGGCTGCCTTGGTCAGAAAATCCTGTTCATCGATGGTTGCCATGCAATGCTCTTCGATAGCTCGCTCGTCCACTTCTACAGACTGAATATCTGGATTCAAAAAACTCAGCAATTCCTTGCGTCTGGGCGACGTAGATAGGAGTACAAAGCGACGAATCCTTCCTTTTTCACCTTCCCTTTGGTAGTCAAAAACCGTCTTCATAATTGTCCTCCTATGTCCTTTAATTGAAAGAGCTCTTCCACCCGCAAATCAAAAACCTGAGCGATTTTTAAAGCCATCTCTAGCGAGGGATTGTAGCGGTTATTTTCCAAGTGTAAGATTGTCTCGCGTCGCATGCCGATGCGGTCAGCCAATTCCTGCTGGGTCATGCCTCTGGTTTCACGGACAGATTTGAGTTTGGTGATAATATTGCTTTCCTTGGCCATTTTTAACCCCTCTTTTCAAATAAAAAGAAGACAAAGCCAAAGAGCAAAATCAAGACACCAATCATAATGAAGAATATTCCGGCATTGACTGTGATGGAACCTACATTAGCGCTAAGCCCTGCAAGCACCAGTAAAATTGCTATACAAATAGCAAACATCAAAGTCGCTGCTTTTGCTAGATTGGCATAAAAGCGCTCGTCTGCTTTCTCATTGACCTTTTTTAAGGCAAAAAATAAAAGAAAGAGAAGCTGGATAGCGAGGAGCCCTCCCAAGGCAATGTACTTTATAATGGACGGATTGGTGCTCGGAGTCCACAACCAAATTCCGACAGTATAGATAGAGGTTGCCGTAAGATTCAACAGATTATAAAATTTCATGGTCAGATCATAGACCTGCTTTTCTTGAATCTCTTTCATCTTCTTAGGCCACGGTTTCATGTGAAACCAAGACCAGATGCTTATAAGCTGACCTATACTTACCAAACCGACAATCATCCACTTGGCTGACCAGCTGAGATTGCTGGGAGCAAGGAAAACAGTAAAATCAATAAAGAGAGCGGTGGCAACCATCAAAATGAGGCCACCCGTTTTTTGACTTTTTTTCATGATAGACTCCTTTCATTGTGTTAGAAATATTTAACACCTTTATGTTATAAATATATCACATAAAAGAATAAAAGACAAGCATTTATGTACTATTTGGGAATTTTTTATTTCCGCAAACAAAAGCCCCAGAATTTCTCTGGGGAGCTGGCTTATTCTTTACCAATACAACATTCTTGGTGTTCCTGCAAGCTTTCATCGGTCTGAATGGTTACTTTGGCAATGCCATAAGCTAGAAGCTTTTGGCGCAAGTTAGCCTGCGTTTCAGCCAGCAAATTAGGATTTTCCAAACAGATATGGAGCATGGCAAATTTTTCCAAGCCGTCTGTCGTCCAAACATTGAGCTGGGTGATGGCTCGCACATTTTCCAGCGCTGCTATTTCCTGATAAAGCTGGCTGAGATCCACATCGCTGGGCACATGGTCTAGGAAAATCTGGATATTCTCCCAAAATTTTGGCAGAGCCTTGCTGAGAATAAAGCCTGCGATGACCAGAGAAAGCAGTGGATCCAGGAAATACCAATCGGTGAAGCGCAAGATGAGAGATACTACGATAACTGCTAGCCAGCCCAAAATATCCTCAAGAAAATGCAGGCTGAGAATGGATTCATTGTGGCTGTGTCCATGACTGACTACTCGGCTAGCTGCTGTATTGACGACGATGGCAAAAATCCCCAAAACCAACATGCCATCATAATTCACCTTCTCAGGCGCGAATAATTTAGGAACATTTTCCACGATTACCAGGATCGAACCGACCAGCAAAATCACCGAGGTCAACAGGGCCCCCAGCAAGCTGTAACGCTTATAACCCAAGGTATATTCTCGGTCTTCTTTTTTTGTGGAAATCTTTTCAAAAAGAGTCGATAGACCAATAGCCAAAGCATCTCCGGTATCATGAATCGCATCAGCTAAGACAGCGCTGGAATGAAAGAGAAGGCCAAAGGTAAATTCAATAATGGCAAAAGAAAAGTTTAACAGAAAGGCAATTGTCATATTTTTACTGGATTTCATGCGAACCTCCTTGTTTATTTTCCTAAGTAGATAATACTTATGGTATAATGTAATCAATACCGAACACTCTGTTCAATTATATTATCTCCTATTATTAGAAAGGAAACAAGAGCCAGTTCATGTCCTTTGTCTCTTAGCAGACAAAAAGCTCTTTTTGTACGGAATTTCCATGGATAGACGAGTAAAAAAATCACGCGCAGCCATTTACCAAGCCTTTATCAGCCTGCTCAATCAGAAAAGCTACGAAAGCATCACCGTTCAGGAAATCATTGACCTAGCTGATGTAGGACGCTCCACCTTCTATAGCCACTTTGAGACCAAGGAAACCCTGCTGGAGGAACTCTGCCAAGATCTCTTTCAGCATACCTTTATCGAGCGTTCCGAAGGACGCGATTTATTTGAAGCGACAGCCCATATTTTCCATCACTTTCGGAAAAATCAGGATCGGATAGCCACCCTTCTCTTGGCTAAAAATACTTACTTCATCAACCGCCTGAAAATCGAGCTGGAACGCTATCTCTTTCCCATGATTCAGCAGAAATTATTGCAGGAAAAGGGCCATCTGCCTGAACATTTCCTCAAAAATTATGTGACGTCAACTTTTGTGGAGACGGTCAGCTGGTGGCTGCAGCAAAGAAAGCAGGTCGACGAAAACACGATTTCCCACTATTTTCTGGACTTGATGAACTAATCTGCAATTTACCTATCATTTTCAGGAAAGATGTGGTATAATCGTTCCTTGACGCACGAAAGGAGATTGATAACTTATGAAAAAAGAACACTCACCATTTTTAATTCCAGGTATTATCATGATTGGGGTTGCCTTGCGGGCACCTTTTACTGTTTTGCCTGTCGTTCTGACAGATATTGCTGAGGGGCTACAGGTTCCAGTCAGTTCTCTAGGTCTCTTGACTAGTCTGCCTTTGATTATGTTTGCCCTCTGCTCAGTCTTTGCTCCACGCTTAGCGCAAAAGATGAGCTTAGAAAAGCTGTTTGCACTTGTGCTAGTCGTCCTAACTCTAGGCTCGCTGATTCGCGTGTTTAATCTTCCCTTACTCTATACGGGAACTATTATTTTAGGAGCGGCTATTGCTGTCTTAAATGTCCTTCTTCCAAGCCTGATTCAGGCCAATCAGCCACATCGAATCGGATTTTTGACAACCCTTTACATCACATCTATGGGCCTATCAATTACGATTCTTTCTGCTCTAGCTGTTCCCATCGTTCAAATGAGCTCTTGGCGAGGTCTCATATGGGTGTCGACCCTGATTTGCTTTGTGATTCTCTTGGTTTGGCTGCCCAATGTCAAATATAGCCATCGCTTGGCTAGTAAGCAGCAAGGAAAGGAAGAGCAAGGAGATCTTCTAAAAAATCCAAGAGTCTGGGCCTTGATTCTATTTGGTGGTTTACAGTCACTACTCTTTTATACAAGTATGACTTGGTTGCCAACCTTGGGACAGCAAGCCGGCCTTTCTACTGATACGACCGGACTACTAGCAGCCATCTTTTCTCTGATTAGCCTGCCCTTTTCGATGACCATTCCTAGCTTGACAGCCCGCTTGAAAGCTCGTCAACGTCTGGTTATGATTAGCTTGGTTTCCGCAGCAGGCCTGATTGGTATTGCCATGCTCTTGATTCGGACAGATGCCTTTGCTTACTGGCTGGTTCTTAATCTCCTCATTGGTATGTCTGTCAGCGCCCTCTTCCCCTATCTCATGGTGACCTTCTCCCTCAAGACCTCTACACCTGCGCAAACGGCTCAACTATCTGGACTGGCTCAAACTGGAGGATACATCCTAGCTGCCTTCGGCCCGAGCCTCTTTGGCTACAGCTTTGATTTGTTCCATTCTTGGACACCAGCCATCCTCATCCTCCTCGGACTGACCGTCATCATGACTATGAGCCTCTTTTACATAGAAAAATTTGATAAGATTCTATAAAACTTCTGATTCTTCATCAGGAGTTTTTTTACTGCCAAGTTTCTTGGTCGGATAGTAGCTTTTTCTTGGAAATCAGCAAAAGAGAGGCTGGGACAAAAAGATTTCAATTTTTAAAAATCTTAATTATTAAGCCCTTCAAATCTATAATTAAATGCGAAAAGCGAACAAAGCAGAATTCTGATTACCAGAAAATTAGTTTTGTTCGCTTTTTATATTTGAGGTCGGACCTTTGTCCCACTCTCTTCATTGGTGATAATCGTAGGCAAGCCGAGGGCTGCCATCTGGCAAATAAATCGTACCACACTGGCTAAAGCCGTAGCGGAGAATGGCTGCTTGCATCGGATGGTTATCCGCATGCGTATCGATGCGGAGATAGGAAATTTGCTGCAGGCAAAAGTCAAAACACTGGTAAGCCAGACCCTTGACTTGCCTATTTGAAGCGATACGGTGGATTGTACCGTAGGGCTCTGAAAAATGCCAAGCACCTTCAATCTCTTGGTAGGTCGGATCTGGTCCGATGATGAACGCAAAAGTTCCAACAACTTGCCCAGCCTCTTCAAAGACATAGCAGTGACCCGCCCGAATATCTTCCTCTACTAACTGACGATTCGGATAGGAAGCCGGCCACTGACTTGGATTTCCCATAGTCCGCATAAACTCCCTAGCCTGCTCAAAAATTGCTAAAATTGCTGGGACATCTTGCATTTCCGCCAAGCGAATCATGTCTTCTCCTCCCAGCTTGCATTCTTATTTGACAAATTCCTCGTAGTTGCCTGTGTAATTAGCCCACTCCTTACTGAAGAATTTTTCATTGATCTGATAGTTGGGAGCAGGTTGGGGGTTAGAGACAAAAGGATCTACAGCCTTGTCGAAGGCCAGCCAGCCATTCCAGCCCATGTGGATCGTATCCTGCATAAAGTAAGGCTTGTCGCCGTCCTTAGAAAAGTCAGCAATATTCGTAAAGCCTTGACTTTCCAGCTGGAACTTAATCTTCTCAACCGTCCGCTGGTACATATCTTCGCTCAGTCCAGTATAGGCCATCCATTTGGCATTGACCGGTGGAATGACAAAGATGACATTGGTTTTTGATTTGGCAAATTGCTCCAAAACCAGCTGCAAATCATTGTACTCGGGAGACTTTTCGTAAGACTGCTTGGATTGGAAGCCTTTGAACTTCTTGATTTTTCTAGCCAAACGCTTCTTATAAAAGTCATTATCGATGCCTAAATCATTGTTATTGGTCTGTTTGACAGCATCTGCAGTAGCCAGTTTTTCCAATTCTTCATAGGAGAATTCATCTGGAAGACGGGAAAGCTGAGGCAAGACCTTCGTATCATAGTTGCCATTATTACCAGCAGCAAACGTGCTGAAAAAAGCATCCTCCCGCTGATAAATCCGGCTCATGGTATGAATATACTGCTGCTCAAAAGAAGTCAGTTGGCTTCCATCGGCCACTTTCCTGACAATATCCCCCATAGCAATGTTGGGATAGAGCTGCAAAAGCCGCTGGGCTGCATACTGAGAGCCTACACCACCGTCCTGCCAACTGAGAAAGCCAGCTAGCTGGTCGCTATTGAAATACTGCTGAAAAGCCGCCGCGTCATAGCCCTTTTTGGTAAACCATTGGGGAGAAACGACATAGACAGCCGTCTTATTTTCCAGCTCAGAGGTCATCTGCTGCATTCCAAAATATTGGTTGAGCGAAGCCGCCCCCCGCTGCCCTAGAAAATAAGGTCGGTAATTGCGGTCATACTTCTCAGCCAAAACAGCTGGGTGCATACTGTCAAAGCGCAGCCATTCGCTGGAGCCAAAGTAGGGCACAAAACGGGTATCTTGATCTGTCAGGGCCGTCATTTTTTTGCTACGGCTTTTGAACGTTTCTGCTGTAAGGGTCACAGCTGCCCGCTTCTCTGCTTCGACATCATGCTTCTTCTCAAGCGGATAGAAGAAAAAGAGCAGGGCGACCATGACCAAGGCGCAGAAGACAGGCCCCAGAATCAGCCAGAGTCGTTTAAGCATTACGAAGCTCCGTTACACCTTCAACGATTTTATTGGCTGTATTCCAGTCATCGCGGCCAAATTCTGACACTGGCACACGGATGTCAAAACGGTTTTCCAGCTCAACAATCAGCTCTACTGTCCCCATGCTGTCCAAAACGCCAGCATCAAACAAATCCTCGTCCATCATGTCCGAAACATCTTCCATAAATAATTCGTCAATAATTTCAATTACTTCTGCTTTTACATCCATTATAGTTTCCTCGTTTACATTTTATTTTTTAAACCAAAGGTCATTCAAAAATCCTGAAAAGATCAAGAATGAGAACATGACAACATGGAAGGTGATAACAACCCCCAGCGCTTGGGTCCACTTGTTGTCAGGCAGGGCTGGCAGTCCCTTACTTTTACGCTCTTTATTGATGGTCTTTTTCTTACGGAGCCAAGCGTCATTGACCACCAAGCCCAGACCATGGAAAAGACCATAGGCGATATAGTACCAGGTCACACCATGCCAGAAGCCCATGACCAACATATTGATCAGATAGGCCACACTGGAAGTCGTATTGCGGTTTTTAAAGACCTTGTTGCGCATGAGGACCATGACCAGTCGCATAAAGACAAAGTCGCGGAACCAGAAGGACAGGCTCATGTGCCAGCGATTCCAGAATTCCTTCAAATCGCGTGAAACAAAAGGCTTGTCAAAGTTGATTGGGCTCTTGATGCCCATGAGATTGGAAATGGCCACCGCAAACATCGAATAACCGGCAAAGTCAAAGAAGAGATCCAGACCAAAGACATACATGACGCCTAGCGTTCCTAGATTGAAGAAACCGCCAGTATAGAGGGCATAGGTCTTGACATGCCCTAAAATCATGTGGCCAAAGATATGAGCCAGGACAAACTTATAAAGAAAGCCCAGCATGATATACTTGACCGACTGCTCCAGCATATCCAAAAGCTCATCTCGCTCTGGTATTTGGAGATAATTTTCATTGAAACGCTTGAAACGATCAATGGGACCACTCGAAAAAGTGGGCATAAAGAGCATAAAGCGGAGGAATTCCCAGAGGCTGAAATCAGTCAGCACGCCATCCCTCAGCTCAATAATCATACCAACTGAACGGAAGGTCAGATAGGAAATTCCCAGAAAGCCAAAGAGCGATTGATGGCCACTGATAGCTGGCTCGACCTTGACCCAGAATAAGGGCAGAACCGCCAATGCTGTATGCAAATAAAATATCCACTTGCTGTCCCGCTTTTTGCGGTAGAATTTATAAGAATAAACCCAAATCGTCTGCCAGACGACATAAAAGAGCAGGGCATAAAGCTGCGCCAGACTAGGACCCGTCAGCATCAAGACAATAAAGGCCAAGCTGACTAAGGCTTCGTAGACCGGGAAGCGTTTTTTAAAGAAAAGGCCGATAAAGATTGGCAAAACAGCCAAGATAAGATAAAGGAAATACTGTGGGTCTCCGTAAGGCTCCAGATGAGGAAGCTGTTTCAAGAAATCCATCATGACTTGTTGACCTCACTAATCAGCCCCTTGATATCAATCTTGCCGTTTGGTGTTAGGGGCAGAGATTCCCGATAGAGGAACTTAGATGGCATCATATAAGACATCATGATATCCTGTAGATCCTCCTTGATAGCCTTGGTAATATCGATTTCACGGTCAAATTGCTCCGCAACACCGTCTTTCAAAATAACGTAGGCTAATAAGTTTTGAACCTTGTGGTCCTTATTATAACGTGGTACTGCTACTGCCGCCTCGATATACTTAGATTTGTTGAGGTTTTGAGATACGTCCTCTAGCTCGATGCGATAGCCGTTAAACTTAATCTGGAAGTCCATACGACCGCCGTAGAGCAAGAGACCTTCATCCGTCATCGTACCCACATCACCTGTATGATAGGCTGGCAACCCTTCAAATTCAAAGAAAGCTTCAGCTGTCTTTTCAGGATTGTTGAGGTAGCCCTTGGATACGGCTGGTCCGCAGACAATGATTTCCCCCTGCTGACCATTTGGCAATTTTTGCCCATTTTCATCGATGATAAAGGTTGGAGAATCTTCCTTGGTATAGCCGATTGGCAGACGCTTGAGGGTCGCTAGCATCTCATCCGTGATGGCAACTGCAGACAGAGCCACCGTTGCCTCAGTCGGACCGTAAGCATTGATAATACGAGCCTCAGGAAAACGCTCCCGCAATTTCTGAGCTGTCTTGACCGTCAGCTCCTCCCCATCAAAGTAAAAATGCGTGATACCTGGCATCTTTTGGCTATTAAAATCTTCCGAAAGCATAGCCATATCCGCAAAGGACGGTGTAGAAGTCCAGATTGCTACAGGCAGGCTGAGAATCGCTTCAAATAGCTGCTTGAAGTCCTGAGTCAGACTAGAAGGTAGGGCATAGAGAGTTCCTCCCAGCGCCAAAGTCGGTGCCCAGTACATAACTGACAAGTCGAAAGAATAAGGCGGTTGTGCCAGCATTTGCGGACGGCTCGGTGTCGCAAATTCCTTATCTGTAATCATCCAATTAGTAAAGCTGAGCAGGTTATCATGAGAGATTTGCACACCTTTAGGTTTGCCAGTCGTACCAGAAGTAAAGATAATGTAGTAATTATCATCGCCCTTGACCGGATGACTAATCTCATAGGCAGTCTTCTCTGCGTAAGCCGCTCGAACCTGATCCAGACCGAGAATAGCTGCATCTGTATCCGCCAACGGAAAATCCGCAATGGCGATAATCAGGCTTGGTTCAGCTACTTCCACAATAGCAGTCACGCGCTCCAAGGCTGAATGACTATCAATAGGAATATAGGCATGACCTGCCTTAGTCAGAGCCACAAAAGTAGCCAGCATTTCATACTCCTGACCACCGTAGACAACGACTGGTGACTTGGGAGCCAGCCCCAAGCTATCAATCTTTGCGGCCAGTGCATCGGAATCGGCTTTTAGATCTCCGTAGGTATGAACTTGTCCGAGGACATTATAGACAGGGAAATCTGGCTGCGTCTGAGCAAAGTGCTCAATCGCTTCAATCATATCTGTAATTGCTGTATTTGACATGTGTATAGTACTCTCTTACATTAAAATTCATTGTAGATAAAGCCACCTTGACCTTGACCAAGGTAACTAAAGAAATAAAGCAGGGCTACGAAAATCACAAAGTATAGCAATGTCTGCCCTACAAACTTATAAATCGTCTTATATTTCGTCATTTCATTCACTCTTATCTTTTTTTAGATAGACATAGATTATTTTACCATTTTATAGAGAAAGATTTCAATATAAAAGCTATGGATTGTGTAAAGTTCTTGTAAGGAAATGAATCGGAGAAGAGCTGATTCCCTTATTTTTCAAGGGTGAAATCCTTTTCAAAACATATAAGTAAAATTTTTATATATTGCTTGACTTTCAGTCCAAAGGGTGTTATCCTATGTGTAGAAAATTTATATATAATATTTTTATATATAGGAGGTAGTACATGTATTTTCCTACATCTTCTACCCTGATAGAATTTCTGATTTTAGCGATTTTAGATAAAGAGGATTCTTACGGCTACGAGATTAGCCAGACCATCAAGCTTATTGCCGATATTAAGGAGTCCACTCTTTATCCTATCCTGAAAAAATTGGAAAAGAGTCAGTATTTAGAGACTTACTCTCAGGAATATCAAGGTCGAAAACGAAAATATTACTCTCTGACCCCAACAGGTCAGAAACAACTGGTCAGCCTCAAAAAGGAATGGGAGCTTTATACCAGCACGATTAAGGGCATCATAGAAGGGAGTGTTCGCCATGACAAGAACTGAATATCTAGCTCAACTAGATAACTATTTGAAAAAGTTGCCAGCAAAAGACTATCAAGAAGCCATGGACTACTTCACCGAGTACTTTGACGAAGTCGGTCCAGAGGGCGAGGCAGCGGCTATGGCTGAGCTGGGCAGTCCAAAAGAAGCCGCTCACGAGATTATCATCAATCTTTTGGACAAAAAAATAGAAGAAGACAAACAAGAAGCTGGCTCTGTCAAAAATAGCAAGCAGATCATCCAGATTGCTATTCTGTCCATTTTGGCAGCACCGCTGGCAATTCCCCTCCTGATTTTGGCTTTGACCTTGGTCTTTACTTTCTTCCTCCTCGTCAGTGTCCTTGCTTTTGTCATGGCCGTCTTTACCTTTGCTATGCTTCTCCTAGGGGCTAGTCTGATTTGGGACAGCCTGACTCTCGGCATGACTACTTCGATTCCTGCTTTTGCCCTTAGTCTGGGGATGAGCCTTTTAGCCTTGGGACTGGCTGGACTCTTCTATCTCAGCATTGGTCCTATCCTTCGCTTTATTAAACTCAGCTTTGTCAAACTCGCCCAAGCCTTGGCACGGAAAGGAGGCCGTCATGTCTAAAGTAAGAAAAAATATACTCAGTATTACTGTCGCCGCCTGTCTGCTGGGGCTAGGCCTCATACTGGCAGGACTAGCAAGTGGTGGTCTGCAGGATCTGGTGAGGAGCTCAGCCACTAGCACCAAGAGGGCCAAGCAAGAAGAAACCTATGACAATATCCATTCCTTAAATCTAGATCTGAGCAACCGCTCGGTTATTATCGAAGAATCGCCCGATGATAAGGTTCACTTGACCTATTATCAAGGAGACGGCAAGACAACTGAAAAAATCAGTACCAAGGCTGAAAACGGTAGTCTATACATTAAGGAATCAAGCTTTTTTATCAACATTAGCAGCGGTCTGCGCTCTTTACTGAGCTTGATAAATGGAGATTTGGAAAGGACCCAACAAATCACTCTAAGCCTACCTAAGGGAAGGAACTTGGAAGAGGTTAAGGCCAGTTTAGCTAACGGCAGCCTGTCGATCAATGACCTGACTATCAAAAAATTAAAAGCCGATCTCAGCAATGGTTCGATCGAACTCAGTCACAGCCAGATTCAGACCGGCAGCATTGAAAGTGCTAATGGCAGCATCGAGCTAGTCCAAACCAGCCTGACCGATACTCAAATCAGTCTCGCCAACGGTAGTATCACTAGTGATAAACTAACCCTCAAGGGCAATATCAACATGTCCAGCGGTAATGGCTCTATTGAACTCCATCTCACCGAAGAGACCTACAAAGCCATCTCACTGGATCTGCAGACAGATATAGGTGACATTGAAGTGCCCAAGGACATGCAGACCAGCCACGACCAAGAGGACTTTATAGGCGATCGAGTCATCCACACCAATGAACGGGCCCAAGCCAAGCTGACCGCCCGCACCAGCACTGGCAGTATTGAGATTAGTTATTAAAAATAGAACGGAGCCTGATTGGTTCCGTTTTTTATAGTCCAAATGGTAAAATAAGATAAAGAGGTGTTTCGAATGACAAACTATAAATGGCTATTTTTTGATATTGGTTCTACTTTAATCAATGAAGAGAAAGCTTATCAGGATAGGATTGAACAAGCAATTGCAGAAACAAATATTACTTATGATACATTTTATCAAAGAATGCTAGTCTTATTTCAAGAGGGGCTAAAGGGGGATTTAATAGCGCTACAAGAGTATAGTTTAGAACGACCAAAGTGGAAATCTGAGCTAGAAATACTTTATCCAGATGCAAAAATAGTTTTAGAAACTTTGCATAATCGCTATAAAATAGGTATTATCACTAATCAACTACCCGGCTTAGAGGAGCGATTAGAAAAGTTTGCTATCAGACAATGGATTGACCTGATTATCTCATCAGCTGATTGTGGATTTTCTAAACCTAGTTCTAAAATTTTTCGACTAGCCCTTCAACAAGCTTCATGTTCTGCTTCATCTGCTACTATGATTGGTGACAGACTTGATAATGATATTGCGCCAGCTAAGGCATTGGGCATGAAAACTATTTGGATAAAACAAGGATTTAGTGCATATAGTCCAATCCAATCACCATCAGAAGAACCTGATTTTACTGTAAATTCCTTATCGGACCTGCTAAAAATTCTCTAACCCCACCTTTACTTCCTATAGCCTTTATGTTATGATACTCTATAAAATTTATTACAAGGAAGTCCCTATGAAAAAACTCACATCCGGCATGCACATTCGGGTTGTCAGCCCCTCGTCGTCAATCGAACGCATCGGTGGCTTTGAGGCCAATCTAGCTGCCAAGAAGCGCTTGGAAAAGCTAGGATTTACCGTGTCTTTTTCGGAGCATTATCTGGAAAATGATATACTAGGCTCTGCCTCCATCGAAAGTCGGGTGGCAGACATTCATGCTGCCTTTTCAGATGACTCCGTTGATGCTATCCTGGCCACCATCGGCGGTTTCAACTGCAATGAGCTCCTGCCTTATCTGGACTTTGATTTGATTGCTAGAAATCCTAAGATTTTCTGCGGCTACTCGGACACAACAGCCTTGCTTAACGCCATCTATAGTAAGACTGGCATGCAAACCTACATGGGACCGTCCTACTCTAGCTTTAAGATGGATGCCTTGCAGGACTATCAGACTGAGAGCTGGCTCAAGGCCGTCAGCCAGACTTCTTATGAATTGACTCCTAGTGAAA